>Ga0334898_1000040_pt1 | contig 246630 bp, 233 predicted proteins | sample GraSluR3_MG_10_FD_207228 | JGI IMG/M metagenome (GOLD analysis project Ga0334898, IMG submission 207228) | Sludge microbial communities from methane-producing bioreactor in Wageningen University, Netherlands - Granular Sludge_3_08-R3 | ecosystem: Engineered > Bioreactor > Anaerobic >...
TTTTTGTTGATCTATTAACTACAACTTATCCTCCTTATAAGATTTATTACACCACAGATGGTTCCACACCAACTTCATCCTCTACTCAATATATCGGAACTTCTATCGATGTAACCAGAAATCAAACCTTAAAAGCTATTGTTTATAAGTCAGGTTATCTTACAAGTTCTGTATCTCAAGCAGATTATGCCTTCAAACTAGATGCACCTACCTTTAGTCCTTTGCCTGGTGCTTATTCAGACTCTCAAGTTGTAACTATTAATTCTGTTGCTGGTTCTCAAGTAAGATATACTTTAGATAACTCTACTCCAACACAGACAACCGGAACTTTAATTAATAGTGGAGAGAGTACTTCTTCAATCACTTCAACTTCTACTTTAAAAGCAATCACTTACAAAACAGGTTGGACTTCAAGTGATGTTTCTTCAGGTGTTTACACAATCAATGCTCCAGCAGCAACTCCAACCTTTAATCCAAATGGTGGTACTCACACAAATAGTGTGACTGTTAATTTAAATTGTACAACTCCATCAAGCACCATAAGATATACAACAGATGGAAGTGATCCAAGCAGAACAGAAGGAACCATTTATTCTTCTGCATTAACTTTAACTTCAACAACAACTGTTAAAGCTGTTTGTTATGCTTCTGGTTATTCAACCAGTTTCATTGCCACCCAAACTTTCACTGTTCAATTAATGGTTTCAAATCCAACTTTTAGTGTTAATGGTGGAACTTTTAATAACGATCAACAAGTTATTTTAAATACAACTACTCCTGGTGCAATGTTAAGATATACTTTAAATGGTATAGATCCAACAGAGACTATTGGAACTGAAATCTCTCCAGGAACTTCTATTACTTTAAACACTAACGATACTCAGATAAAAGCTATAGCTTATAGATCTGGTTATCAATCAAGTGAAGTTATAACTTCAAATATATTTAATTTTATTTCTTCAACACCTAGCAGTACACTTTCAGCAGGAACTTATACTTCTGCACAAAATGTACCTTTATCTACAACTACTTCTGATGCTCAAATAAGGTATACAATTAATGGTTCTTCTCCAACTTTAACAACCGGAAGTGTTTATGATGGTACTCCAATTCCTTTATCTTTTAATGGTACTTATACTATAAGAGCTAAATCCTTTAAGAGTGGTTATCAAGAAAGTTTATTATTTGAAAAAACTTATGTTATTAATTTGCCTGAATTTTTAGTTTCAATAAGTAATCCTTTAGATGGTGTTATCATTAATTACAATACTAATATTAATTTTAATTCATTAATAGAAAATTCAATTGGTTCTTATTCTTGTATATGGACTTCTTCTTTATCTGGTGTATTATCAACTTCTTGTAATTTTTCATCAAATAGTTTAATAGAAGGGAATCATACAATTAATTTAGAAGTTACAGATAGTATCGAAACTAAATCAGATTCAATTTCTATTGAAATAATTAAACCATATATGTTATATGGTTGGGGAAGTAATTCTTATGGTGGAATAGGTTTAGGTGATAACTATTCTAATAGATTAACTCCAAAAAAAGTAGGTTCTTTTACAGATTGGAATATGGTTTCTTTAAGTTACAATTATTCTTTAGGTATTAGAAATGGTATTTTATATTCTACAGGTAGGGGTAATGAGGGTCAGTTAGGATTAGGTAATATTAAATTAGTTACCACTTTTACTCAAGTCGGTTCTTTTACAGATTGGGATTATGTTTATACAGGTGGTCCACATTCTCTTGGTATTAGAAATGGTATTTTATATGCTTGGGGATATAATAATGCTGGTCAATTAGGTATAGGTAATACTAAAAATAAAAATATACCTACTCAAGTTGGCTCTTTTACAGATTGGGATTCTGTTTCTGGAGGTGGTTATTATTCTCTAGGTATTAGAAATGGAGAATTATATGCTTGGGGAGATAATTATTATGGTCAATTAGGTTTAGGTGATAGAACTGATAGAACAGTTCCTACTCAAGTCGGTTCTTTTACAGACTGGGATTTTGTTTCTGCAGGGCCTTATCAATCTTATGCAATTCGTAATGGTAAATTATATGCTTGGGGTTGGAATTTAGAAGGTCAATTAGGTTTAGATGACACAAATGAAAGAATATTAGTGCCTACTCAAGTTGGCTCTTTTACAGACTGGGATTATGTATCTGGAAATTTTCATAGTTTAGGTCTCAGAAATGGTAAATTATATGCTTGGGGTCAAAATGATTATGGTCAATTAGGTTTAGGAGATACTACTGATAGAACAGTTCCTACTCAAGTTGGTAGTTTTTCAGATTGGGATTATGTTTCAGCAGGTAATACTCATTCTTTAGGTCTTAGGAATGGTAAATTATATGCTTGGGGAAGAAATAATGCTGGGCAATTAGGTTTAGGTGATACTACTAATAGAACAGTTCCTACTCAAGTTGGTAGTTTTTCAGATTGGTATTATATATCTCAAAATTCAGTTAGTTCTTTAGCAATCAGAAATGGTTAATTATATTTTTGATTTAAATGTTAATTGTTAATTTGGAGATAAAACATCTTGCAAAACAACAACTATAAAATAATTTTTTTATTAAATTTTGCAAGTGTATTTAGTAGAAATAAATTTTCTTTAGGTATATAAATAGTTGATTTTTTCAATATAAGTAACTTTTTAATTTTTAATAATTTATCTTTACATAATTATTTTTTGTTTTAGAAACCAATTTAGAAATATTGTTTGAAATACAAAAACATTCTTTTTAAAATATATTTGATTTACACATTTATTCCTAAAAAAGACTTTTTTTAGAAAACCAAATTAAATTGTAAAAATAACTATCATACAGCAATATTTTTCTTTACAATTTAATAAAAATAAGTACTTTCAAACTAGTAAGATTCATACAGTGGAGGAATAACTATGCCTAGTAAAAGACAGAAAGGAATGGTTTTAGTATCCGTAATTGCAACAGCTTTGTTTGTTTTATCAAATATTTTCTTTATTACTTTAAGTAGTAATGATTTAAAACAAACAGATATAAGTTATAAAGATAAAATTTCACAATATAAGGTTCCTTTTTCAACAGCTCCTTATTGTGGTGATTTAACTTGTAACTATTCATACGGAGAAAATCCATTAAATTGTCCTCAAGATTGTTATATGTAGGATAATTTTCTTTTTCTTTTTTTTTTAAAATTAAAAACATTTGTTTTTATTCTTTTTTATTCATAATATAATATACTATTTATTTTAATATTAAATAGATTTCACAAAAAAGGGGGAATTAATTATGGCAATTTGGTTAATTATTTTGATCATAGTTGGTGTACTTCTTTTAATTGTGTTTAGTATCTATAATAGTTTAATAAGATTAAGAAACAGAGTTAAAAATTCTTGGAGTCAAATCGATGTTCAATTAAAGAAAAGATTTGATTTAGTTCCAAACTTAATTGAAACTGTTAAAGGATATATGACACATGAAAAAGAAACTTTAACAAAAATAACTCAACTAAGATCTCAAGCAATGAGTGCGACTGATATGGGTATGAAAGCAAAAGCTAATAATCAACTTTCAAAAGCTTTATCAGGTTTAAATATTGCTGTTGAAAATTATCCTGACTTAAAAGCAAGTCAGAATTTTTTAATGCTTCAAGAAGAACTTTCAGGTATTGAGAATAAAATTGCATATGCAAGACAATTCTATAATGATTCTGTTATGATTTATAACAATAAAATAGAAATGTTTCCATCAAACATCTTTGCAAATATGTTTAATTTTAAAAAAGAAGAATTTTTTGAAGCACCAGAAGAAGAAAGAAAGAATGTTAAGGTTTCTTTCTAATTCTTTTTTTTTCTTTTTTTACAAACATATAAATACTTTATTGTGTATATTTATTTATAAGGTAAAGGGGACATGGGGTAGCCAGGTTAACCTTACAGGCTCCAGATATTTTTTAAATTAGAAAGTAATCTGGAACGCAGGATGTTTTTTTAATAATTAAAAAACAGATGATTGATATTATACAGGTTTGTTTAATTTTATATTTATATAGAATTAAAATAGGAGAAACCTGTAGACCCGGGTTCGAATCCCGGTGTCCCCATATCTTTCTTTTTTTATAAATTTTAAATTTTGATTAAAAATGATTTTTAGCTATTCTTTTTTTTTTAGTATTAAGCATGAAGATTTAAAAATAAATTTTGATCAAAATAAAGCTTGTTCTTTAGATGAATATCTTTTTTTAACACATGCACATACAGATCATGTTTGTAATACTTCTCAAAAGACTTTTGCAACAAAAGAAACTATTTCTCTTTTAGAGAATAGATATGATTATAATAAATTTAATTTTATAGAAATGGAATATAACAAACCATATTTTCTTAAAGACGATTTTAAAGTAACTGCTTTAAATGCTGGACATATTTTAGGCAGTTCAATGTTTTTATTTGAAACTGAAAATACATCTTTACTTTACACAGGAGATTTTAACACAAAAGATTCTATTCTTTTAAAAGGTGCAAAACCAGTTATTGCAGATTATTTAGTTATTGATTCAACTTTTGGAAGAGAAGAGTTTTATTTTAAAGATAGAAGTTTAGTTTATGATGATTTATTAAAAAAAATAAAACAAGATCTCTTTGAAAATAAATTTATAATTCTTGCAGGATATTCTTTAGGTAAAAATCAAGAAATAATTGCTTTTTTAAATAAATATCTAAACATTACCCCTTTAGTTGATAAAGAAACATATAGATATTCTAAAATATATAACTCCAATAACAATAATTTAAATTTTATTCTTTTAGATCATAATATTTATTCTTCAAATGTTTTAGTAATGCCTTTATCTTTAATGAATAGAAATTTAATAAAAAGTTTAGAACATCAAATCTATAAAAAAATATCTCCATATGTTCTTACAGGTTGGAAATATTCAAGAGGAGCAAATCTTGTAAATGTTTCTGATCATTGTGATTTTAATTCTTTATTAGATTTTATAAATGTTGTAAATCCTAAAAAAGTATTTACAATTCATGGTTTTACTAAAGATTTTGCAAATAGTATTAATTATAAATTAGGTATTGAGGCTCAATGTGTTTCTTCCTTAAATAAAAAACTTTAAATAAATCTTTTTATATTTCTTTAGATATATATTTATATTAGGTGAAATAATTATGGATTCTTATAAAACAGATTTTTATAGAGAAGTTAGAGTTAATAATTTAAAGACATATATGTTATTTTTCTTTTTTTTTATATTTATAGGTCTTATAGGTGTTGCTTTATATTTTATATTTTCTGACTTAGGTGTTGGTATTTTATTTTTTGCAGGTTTATTTGCTATTATTTATGCTTTAGTTGGATACTTTGCAGGAGATAAAATTGTACTTTCAACATCAAGAGCAAAACCAATAGATCCAAATAATAATCCAAAACATAAGCAATTAGATAATTTAGTTGAAGGTCTTTCTATGGCTGCAGGAATTCCAAAACCAAAAGTATATATTATTCAAGATAAATCTCCTAATGCTTTTGCAACTGGAAGAAATCCTGAAAATTCATCAGTTGCAGTAACTTCTGGTCTTTTAGAAGTTTTAAATAGAGAAGAGCTTGAGGGTGTAATTGCTCATGAACTTTCTCATATAAAAAACAGAGATATAAAAGTTATGACAATGGCAACTGTTCTTTTTGGTCTTGTTATGATGGTTTCAGATATTGCTCTAAGAAGTTTAATCTTTGGTGGTGCTTCTAGAGGAGGAAATGATAATAAAAGTCCTATTCTTTTAATTCTAGCTATTCTTTTAATAATTCTTTCTCCTATCATTGCTGCAATGATACAAATGTCAATTTCAAGAAAAAGAGAATATTTAGCAGATGCATCAGGTGCACAAATTACAAGATACCCTAAAGGACTTTCAAATGCTTTAAGAAAAATTTCTGGAGTTAATATTCCTGTTTCAGGTGCTTCAAGAGGGAGTGCTCATCTTTATATTGCAAATCCTTTTAGAGGTAAAAGTTTTTCTGGAATGTTTGCAACACATCCTCCTATTGAAGAAAGAATAAAAAGACTTGATGCAATGTAATTTTTTTAAAGGAAATATATTTTCCTAAATTATGTGTGGCCACATACTACACATAATCTTTTAAATATTTCTTAACTAAATATATTTGGTGATTATTAAATGGCTAATATGACTTTAAGTATACCTGATGATCTTTTAAAAGAATTAAAAAAACACTCTTATATTAAATGGAGTGAAGTTGCAAGAATTGCTTTTGAAGAAAAGGTAAGTGCTTTAGAAAGAATAGATGTTTTTAAAGAATTTCAAGAAGCTGAAAGAGATTTTAAAGATGGAAAAAGTATTTCTTTAGAACAATTAAAAAAGGAACTTGGTATTAATGATTTATAATTTAGAAATAAGACCAAATGCAAAGAAAGATTTAGAAAAATTAGATAAAATTATTCAATGTCAAATATTAAAAAAATTAAATGAATTAAAATTAAACCCTGATTTAGGGAAATCATTATCAAATTATTTTAAAAATTATAAAAAATTAAGAGTTAGTAAATATCGTATTTTATATTTTGTAAGAGAGGAATATATTATAATTGTTAGAATAGGACATAGGAAAAATATTTATTCTTCAGATTTAAGTATGCTAAAATCTCCTAAGAAAGAAAAAATAATTATAGTTAATAGTTTAGATGAAATCATAGCTTGTAAGCATAGAAATTATCTTTCAGAAAAAGATTATTACAGGTCATCAGTATTAATTATTAAGAATTTAAATAATGAGATTCTTATATCTCAAAGATCTTTAAAAAAGGATTATATGCCTGGCATGTTTGGACCTTCTGTTGAAGGTACTTGTCAAGAAGATGAAGACTACGTAGATACTATTTTAAGAGAGACTGAAGAAGAAATTAATTTAGTTATTTCAGAAACTGATCTTAAGTTTGTTGAAAAAATTTTAACTGAAGATAAAGATGCTAAATTTTTTACAAGTATCTATATTTACTTAATTGATGCAAGTGATATAGAATATTTAAAGATAGATAAAAAAGAAATTAAAAGTATAGAATGGTTTAGTAAAGAAAGATTAAAAAAAGAGTTAAAAGAAAATAAAAATAAATTTCTAAAAGTTGTTTCTAAATTTTTAGATTATTATTAATTTTTTAAAAGGATTGAATAAAAATGATTGAAGAAGAAATTGTAAATTTAATTTCAAAGATTTATGAAAAAAATCAAAGTGTTGTATCTATTTTTAAAGAAAATAATTTTTCTTTACAAAAGTCATTTTATAATCCTGAAGAAAATATAATTAATCCTATTGTTATTGAAAAAAATCAAAATTTATCATTTTTAGGAGTTGATTCTGGTTTTGTAAATAAACAATTTAATTTTGCAAATTTAATTATTATTAAAGAAGCAGGAGCTTTATTTAATTATAAAGATTCAAAACTTTCTTCTGTGAAATATTTTCCAAAAATATATAATATTGCAAAACCCTATCTTACAACTTCTTCTTTAGAAATTGAAGAAATTATTTGGAATACTTCTATTCTTAGATTAAAAAAAGAACTTTCTCTTTCAAAGGAAATTATGGAATCTAAAAAAGTTAATTTTTCTTTAATAGATGGTTCTATTATACCTCAATATTTATCTAAACCTTCAAAAGATTCAAAATATTATAAAGATTATTCTTTTCTTTTATCTTTATTTTTTTCACTTTATGAAATTTCTAAAACTAAGAAAATATTTTTAGTAGGGTGTGTTGAAGATTCTAGAGCTGATAGATTTTTTAATATTTTAAAAAATAATTATTTTAAAGATAAAATTAATTTTGATCTTTCTGATTCTTTTTTAGTTTTTTCTCTTCTTTCAAAAAATCAAAGAACTTGTGTTTTTAGATATACAGATGATTTAAGAGAACATCCTATCTTAAAAGATTTTCCAAAAGAAATTGTAGATAATTTATATGTTTGTTATTTAAAACTTTCAGAAGAGGATTATCCTTTAAGAATAGAATTTATTTATTTTAAGGAATTTGGAATGTCTTTAAAAGAATATACAGATTATATTGTTTCAAATATTGCATCTATTTCTTCTTTTAATAAAAGATATATTTATCCTGCACCATTAATTGAAGCTGATTTACAAAGTAGACTTAAAATACAAGAAATTGATTTATTGGTTAGAAATTTTCTTGAAAAAACTAAAAAGTTTGGTCTTAAGATTCCAAGAAGAGAAGCAAGGTCTTTTTAAGTTTTCTAAACATTTATAAACTTAATGTATTACTATTTTATTATATTTTAATAATTATAAAAATAGGTGATTGAATTGAAATTAAAAAAATTAAGTTTTTTATTTATTTTTTTAGCACTTTTAGTTTTTTCTGCAATTAATGTTTCTGCAGATATTACTACTAGAAGTCTTCCAACAATTTACAAAGTTACAGGAGATATTGATATGCCTTCTCCAGGAACTAATTATTATTTTTTAGTAACATCTGTTAAAAACGGAACTACATTATATCCTGTTTCAAAAACTCAATGTGCACAATATAGTGTTTTTAAAGATCAATTAACTCAAGGTATATTTATTGGTCCAATATCTTCAGAAGTTACAGGTTATAATAATAAAAGTTTTACTTTAAGATTAATGATACAAAAGTATAGTAGTCAAAGTTTATGTCAAACTGGAAATAATTCTATTAGTATGACAGACAATATAGGAGAACTTTATAGTTAGAGGGGGAAAGTTTATTTATGAAGTCAAAATTTATATTTTTAATATTTTCTTTAGTTTTATTATCAGGATTTATTTTTTCTGCAACTCCTGCAGATCCACCAGTAATCAATTCAGTTTTTAGTGTTGATATTGTGCTTCCAAATCCATATTATGGATTAATTGTTGCAGATGCATCTAATCTTGCAAATACAGATTCTGTTTCATCTAACTCAATACAAAATAATGCAGTTGTATTAAGTAAGATTGGGGCAAGTAATCCTGGTGCAAATAAATTTTTAAAAATTAATTCAACAGGAAACTCTCTTGAATGGGGTTTATTAACTAAAGAAATTATTTCAGAAGTAGTTACTCTTCCACCATCTGCATCTGGTATTCGTAATGTATTTTGTCCAGAAGGCTCCGTAGTTACTGGTGGTGGTTTTAATTTACAACAAGGTACTAATCCACCTCTTTATGTTTTAGGAAGTTATCCTGATGTTTCAACTTCTTCATGGGAATGTAGTGTTGAAAATCCAAATACAATTTCACAAAATTACACTTGTTATGCAATTTGTGTAAAATAAATTTAAATATGTGTAATTAATTACACATTATTTTTTTCTTTTTTTTTAATTAAAATTTATTTAAATATTTCTTATCTATAACTATTTATTATTTAAAAATTAATCTAATTTTAATATTTTTATTTATTCATCATAAAAGTATTTAAAAAATTTAGGTTTTTTGTCTGTTTTCATAGTAATGTTTTTAGTTGTTTTTAGTTTAAATGCTCACGCACTTACAACTGATAGAACATTACCTACAATGTATAAAATAACTGGTGATGTTAATGTTAGTGGTTCCAGTTTTAATTATTTTTATTTAATAGCATATGTTACTTCTAATGGAAATAATTATGCTATTGGTAAATCTGCTTGTAAATCAGAAACTGGTTTTAAACAAGATTTAAGTGATGGTATATTTATTGGTCCTATTGGTTCTGATATTGCTGGTTATACTTCTAAATCAATTTCAGTAAAATTAGGTGTAAGAGGGACTGCTAGTTTGTCTCAATGTACTACAAATTATAATGCTGTGTCCTTAGAAACAGGAAACACATATGCAAGTTAAAATTTATATTAGAGGAGGAAAATAAAATGAAATTAACAAATATTTTTATGATTTTTTTATCATTAATAATTTTTACTGGTATTGTTTTTTCAGCAAGTCAACCAATGCCGCCAGTTTCTAATCAATTATTTACAGTTACAGTAACTTTGCCAAATCCATATCATGGAGTTATTGTATCTGATTTTGCTAACATTGCAAATCCAAATTCTGTAAGTAATTCTTCTGTGCAAAATTATGCCATTTCAAATTTAAAAATTGCAAACAATGCAATTACTACTGAAAAAATTCAAGATGGTGCAGTTACAAGTAGTAAAATTAATGCTAATGTAATTAATAATTCACATCTTCAAGATAATTCTGTTTCATCAGCAAAGATTCAAAATTATGCTATTACTCAAGGTAAACTTGGTTTAAATGCTGTTGATACTGAAAATATTAATTATGAAGCAGTAGCTACAGATAATATTAAAGCAGGTGCTGTAATTGATAAAAAATTAGGTGATTATGCAGTAACTAATTCTAAAATTGCAAACAATGCAGTTTCTGTAAATAAATTAGATATTCTTACTCCTGCAGGACAGTGTCCTATTGATGGAGTTAATTTAACATATAATGCAACTTTAAATAAATTAGAATGGTCAAATACAGCAACTTGTGGAGTAACTTCTAATTTAACTTCTGCAACAATTGGTGCTGTAAATAATTCTGCATATTATGCAAGTCCTTTTGGTAGTTGTATTAAAAATATTTCTCACACAATAAATGGAATTGTTTGTAAAGGAAATGCAGGTGTTGATGCATGTGTTTTACAAGTTAGTTTATATGAAGCTGGTACTTCAAATTTAAAAAGAACTACTGCTTTCTATGTTCCAGCTAACACATCAGGTACACCTACAAGTGTAACTTTCACTACTGATTCACAGTATTTTAATTATGATTTAAATGCTGAGTTAACTCAAGGGTCATCTGGATTATATAGTACTATTAAAAGATCAAATAATAGTGCAATTTCAAAGAGTGGTTGTTCTCCAATAATTAATACTCTTAATTATTCTGCAACAACTGATTCAGATTATTGTGTTTCAGAATTCCAAGTTAATGCAAGTGCAACATGTATAGATAGATGTAACTATCAATTATCTGTAGATGTAACTCCCTACTATAACACAACTGGAACTATTATAGGATCAGGTAGTATTTCAATTCCTATAAATCCTAATTTTGTACCAGCAGCAGGAGCAGATGTTACATTTACAGTTACAAATTTCTATCCTAGTGGAATTAGTGGACTTGTAACTACTCAATCTAATACAATTATATATCCACTTCCTAGTCCTGGTGCAGATTGTTTCTGGCCAAGAAGCTGATTTAAACTTATAGTTTAAATCTTCTTTCTTTTTCTTTTTTTATTTTGTTTTATTAACTAAAAAGCTTTTTAAATAGAATCGTCTATATTTATAATATATATTTTATTTATAAAAGTATTTTATTCTTGTAAACTAATGCTTTTAAATAGATAGAATAGACTTAATTTTCAAGCTACATAACTTGGTTTGATTTTCAAACCAAAAAACCTATTTCTTATGAAAAATTTAAACCGAAGCTCTTTTAATACTTTCATGACATTATCATGATATATTATGACACAAAATGACAATATCACAAAACAGATATTTTTAGAAAAGTTATTAAAACAAGATACCAAAGAGCTGGGTTTGAATGATCTTATTCAGATCCAAGAGAAGTTTAACGATCCGTTGATACTTTCTGTAATATTACATCAACTTTTAGAAGAAAGAAAAAGAACAAACGAGATATTAAAAGACTTGTATGAAAAGTATGACTCTTTACAATTTTCTATTAAGAATAGTAAAGAATCTAGTAATTTAAATCAAGATCAAGATACAATTAATATCTTACCAGAAATAGATGATAAAATAATTTCTTTTATAAGAGCAAATCAAAAAGTTGATGCAGAACAAGTACAAGAAGCATTTAATTATAAAGGATCAAATGCAGCTTCTCAAAGACTTAATAGACTAGTAAAAGAAGGATACTTACGAAAAGTTCAAGCAGGAAGAAAGGTATACTTTATTGTAAAATGATTTTTCCCCTTAAAAATCATTTCCTTTAAAAAAACCCCTTTAATATAGAAAAACTGTAAAAAACCCCTTTTTTACATTTTTTTCAAAATTTATACCTTTTTTCCTTCTTTTAAAAATAAGTTTTTGTCTTTTATTTTAGTCATTTAATTCCCCTCTAAAAAACTTTAAAAAAAGATTGTAAGGAAAACTTTTTTGTTTCTTTCCTTCTTCTTTTCTGCCCTTTAATTATAAAAATACTTATTAAAAAAAAAGATTGTAAGGAAAACATTTTTGTTTCTTTCCTTCTTCTTTTCTGCCCTTTAATTATAAAAATACTTATTTAAAAAAAGATTGTAAGGAAAACTTTTTTGTTTCTTTCCTTCTTCTTTTCTGCCCTTTAATTTTAACTCAAAAAACTATTTTTTAATTTTACAACTCTTTTTAAATATTTTGTATATATAGATTTAATACTAATGAAATTGCTTTTTAACCTATTAAGCAATAAATTTAGATATAATTATTTTAAATTAAAAAGAAGGAGTTGACTTAAAAATATGAAACTAGAAAAAATTGGTGCATTTGCTTTTCTTGGTGGTATCTTAATTTCTATTATTTTTGGACTTATTTACAATATTAACCATCCAGTATGGCTTTCAACTGTTTTAATTATTTTAGGATTAGTTGTTGGTCTTTTAAACATTGAAGATAAAAATATATCTCTTTTCTTAATTGCATCCATTACATTTATTGCAACCAGTAACTCAATAAATGCAATACCTGTTATAGGAGATGTTTTAAGAGGAGTTTTAGTTAATTTAGTATACTTTGTAGCTCCAGCTGCATTAGTAGTTTCAATTGTTGCAATTATTAGAGTTTCAAACTCTAAATAATTCTTTTTTTTTCTTTTTTTTTAAATAAAAATACATTTTTTATCTATAAATAATGAATATTTAAATATTTCTATTTATAGTATATTTACAGTATATATAAAAAACTTTATATAGTAATAAATATATAATATTTATATAATATTTATAAATTTATAAATAAAGAAATAATATGGTTAAAGATAAAAATAATTTAGGCTCAAATGAAAACAATGAAAATAAACAAAATATTTTTTCAAGGTTTTATAATTATCTTGAAGATAAATATTCTTCTTTATCAAACTGGCTTACAGAAAAAGGAATACCATTAAATAATTTAAATAATTATTTAGAGGAAAAAGGACTTCCTGCTTTTGCAATAGTTGCATCTATTTTATTATTATTAATCTTTATAATTGTTTTCTTAATTATCTTTTCTTTTTCCAGTCAATCAACATTAATTTTTTCTGTTAAAGATTATTCTGGACTTTCAATAAATGATGCTTTTTTAAAAATTACAAATAGTTCTGGTAAGGAAATCTTTTCAGGAACTGTAAATGATAATGATGTTAAAAAAATAAAACTTAAATTAGGAGAATCTTATTCTTTTAAATCAACTAAAGATGGATATCCTGAATTTTCAAAATCAATAATTATTTCTGATAAAGATCAAAAAGTACAAATTACTTTTTCAGAATTAGTAGAGTATGGTGTCTTAAAAATAAGATTAATAGATAGAGATAATAAAGGAATAATTACTTCAGGAACTGCAATCGCAAGATACACAATTAATAATGCTCCTGAGTCTACAGAAAACATAGTAAACATTGCAAATGATCATTTCATAACTTTAGAAGTTCCAATGAATAAAGATATTGAACTTTTAGTTAGTGCAGATGATTATGAAGATTTTAAAGAAACAAATTTTAGAATAACTTTAGAAAATCAAGAAAAAGTTATTGAAATGGATATTTCTTCTTTATCTTTTGAAGGTAAAAGTCAAGTTACTTTTGTTGTTTTAGATACAGAAGAAAATCCAATTGATGATGCTTTAGTAAGTATATATAATCTTGGAGATGAATTACTAGATTCAAAAAATACAATTGATGGAAGAGCTTTATCTTTTATTGATAGTGGTTCTACAATCTCTTATAAAGTTGAAAAAGAAGGTTATAGAACATTTATAAGTGATCCTGAAGTTTCTTTTAGAATTACAAAATCTGAAATAACTTATAATGTTACTTTAGAAGAAGGTGGAAACTTTTTAGATGTGTTTGTAAAATCTGGTTCTAATTTTTTATCTCTTGGAGATGTTGCAATTACTGTTTATGATTTAAATAATAATATTATTAATTCTGGAAATACAGATGATTTAGGAAATTTAAAATTAACTGGTCTTTCTGATAAAGCACCAATTGTTGTAACTGCTTGTAAAGAAGATTTCCTTTGTGAAAATTTAACAGTAGATCTTTTAGAAAAAAGTTCAGTTGAGTTTACTTTAGAAAGAATAGATGTTACAAATAGTGCTATTCTGTCTGTTTTTGTTGTTGATGAAAAAAATTTACCAATCTCAAAAGCTTTTATAAAAATCTATCAATTATTACAAGATGAAAAAGAAGTTCCATACAACACATCTCTTCAAACTGATCTTACAGGTTCTCTTTCAGTACCTCTAAGAGTAGGAGATTCTTTTAGAGTATATTCATTAGTTGGAGAAGTTCAATATTTTGAAGATGTTACAATTGATGCTTTAAGAGAAAATAAAATAATTTTTGTAATGGATAATGCTTCTAAAATAATAAAATTAGATCTTTATGATGAAAATGGTTTTAAACTTACTTCAGGATCTTTACTTGTAAAAACAAAAGATGGAACTGTTCTTTTTGATGGTAATTTATCTGAAACAGATCAAGTAAGTTTTATTTCAGAAGGCTATAAAGATTTATATGCTGAATACACAGATGTTAATGGTAATAAATCTTCAATTAATTTTAATGCTGATGAATCTGAGTCAGATGGATATATAAGACTTGATTTTAATAAAGAAGTTAATTTAACAGATTATCCTGTAATTGAGTTTTCAGGAATTGTAGATTCTAAAGGAGTCAAATCAAATTTTGTAACAATAGGTAAAGAATATTATTTAATTTTTGATGTTTTATTCCCAGAAAATACTTATAAAGGACAAGTACATATTAGAGCTGGTGATGATACTCAAGTTGATGTTGAAGAAATGAGTTATGGTATAACTGGTTTTTCTGCAATGGATATTTATGATTTTAAATATGGTACAACATATAATAGTTCTCCTCTTCCAGGTTTAATGAATATAGATCTTTTAAATGAAGGTTCTTCTCAAGTTTTAAATAAATGGCTTGAACTTAAATGGGATAGTGATGTTCCTTTAGGTAATAAACAAATAAAAGTAAAAATAAATGTTACAGATGATTCTTATTCAAAATTAACTTTTAAATATAGAACTTTATTTGAAGAAAATAAATTATACTATAGAGATCCAGTTGACTCTTTATTAAACCAAAGTTATTCTTCACCTCAAAAAGGTGCTTTGTATGCTGACACAAAAGAAGTAAATATTGATGTTTATAATGTTCCTTTAGATTGTGAAGGTTCTCAATGTGTTTCATATACTTTTATTGATTCAAAAGGAAATGAATTTTCAAAAGATGATTTCTATGCTGTAAGAGATGAAACTTATTTTTTAAAAGTTAGTCTTTATTCTTTAGATAATAAACAATTAGATCTTTTAGCAGAAACTTCAAAAAGTTTCCCTTTAATTTCATTTGGTTCTTTTTCAGATAATCTTTATCAAAATGAAATAATAAATGATAATTCTTTATTTGAAATTTCAAGAGATGGTTTTTTACTTTCTGAAAACTCTTTAAAAAATATTTATCTTTCATTTATCTCAAAAGATATTGGTGCTGCATATATTGACCTTAAAGCAACAGATGTTATTTTAGGAAATGAAATTTTAAACAATAGATTAAGTTTTAATGTTTATGATAAAAAAGAAATGAATGTTTTAGTTTCTCCAAGTAATTATGTTGAGTATGGATCAAATTTTACTGTTGATGTTTTAGATTCAGTTTCTCTTGAACCTATAACAGATGCTTTTATTTCTTTTTATGATGTTAGAGATACTTTTATTTCTTCTTTAAAACCAAGTAATTCAAATGGAAGGAATGGAAAATATACTATTACAAATAATTTTAATACTTCAATTGTTAAAATGGTAGTTGAAAGATATGGTTATCTTCCTTATGATACTGAAATCTATATAATTGATAATACTTTATTAAATGCAATTCCTTCAGAAATAATTTTTAATTTAGGTCTTGACCAAACAGCATCAACTTCAAACTTTAGTTTAGAAAACTTAGGTAATTATCAAGCAACAAATGTAAGATTTGGAGAACCAATTTGGATTGAAGGTAGTGCTGGTATTTATCTTGAAGGAAGAGGTAATCCAATAATTAATAAAAACTCAACTCAAAATTATCAACTTTTATTAACAACAGACAATGATCTTGAACTTACAACTGCATATGCACATCTTCCAGTATATGCAAATATTGGTCCTAGAGAGGTTACAAAAATATTAAATGTTAGAATAAATAAAGGTTTAATGTTAAATGAATGTGTTGAAATTACTCCTTCAGAAGTTTCTTCTTTTGTTGGACTAAATGTTTCTTCAAATTATGCAGATCCATTTAATACTCCTTTTACAGATTATGATTATACTTCAAATACTTCAAATAATCCTATGCTTGCTCCTTCTCAAAGTTATTCTAATTATGAAGAATATTTAAATTCAAGTGGTTATAACATTACTGATTCAACAGATAATAGTTATACATATACAGATTCTTCCAATTATACTTATCATGCAACTTCTCCTGCTCTTAATTCTCAAATTACTGAAAACACAACTTATTTTACAATTAAAAATAATTGTTCTCAAGCTATAACTTTTAATCCTCAAGCAGTTTTAACTTCTTCATCATCAAATAATAATTTAGAAGTTTCTCTTGCAAATGTAACTATTCTTCCAGGAGAAGAAAAAGTTTATGATGTTATTTTAAAAAATTCATCTGAACTTAAAAGAAAAACAACATATACTTATAATATTTTATGGCATAATAATTATTATTCAATAGCTCCTTCAGTTTTAAATGTTGATCTTTTAGATTTAAGTAGAGCTTTATGGATTACTCCAAAACAAATAAATGTTCCAATCTCTCAAGTACATCCTCAACAAGCTGCTGAAAATTATACTAGATTTTTTATTAAAAATATAGGTGCTGTTCCAATAACTGATATACAAATAAGTCAGTATCCAAAAATGGTGTCTTCTAATATTAAAATTACTGAATATCCAAGACAAGTATCTGTTTTAGAACCAGGAAAAACAATTCCTGTTGATTTAAAATTTTCTGTAAATATTAATAAATCAACATTAGATGATGCTTTAATACAAGTTACTGGTAAAGCTGTTGGTATTAGTGAACCTATTATTTCAACAACACAATTAGTGTTTTCAATTTCTTCTCCAAATTGTTTAAAGGTAAGTAATAAAAATATTAATTATAATTTAGAAGTTGGGGAAACAAGAGCAAGAAACATTACAATTACAAATCAATGTTCTGAACCTGTTACAATAGTTGGTATTGATAAAAAACAACAAGGATATTATCAAGCATATGGGGATAATTCTTTTAGAATAACTCCTGCTTCTGGTAATCCAATAATTCCTGTTAACATGTCAAATACTTATAGAATAGAGTTTACTGCAAATTCTTTAGGTGGTTCTCCAAAAACACCAATGATACTTCAAGGTAGATTAATGAATTCTGGTAATCCTGTAACTTCAGAAGAGGTTTTAGTTTCAATAACTATAGATGATATAATGGTTGGAGAAGAAGCTGAAAGAAATATTTCTATTTTATCTTCTCTTCCTTCTTGTGAAGATCCACAAAATATTAATTCATATAATAGACCATTAATTTCAATTAAAGATTGTTCTGAAACTTCAGGATATTGTGATGGAGAATCTTCAGCTGAATTAATTTTAAAGAAAGTAAATGAACTTCAAAATGAAATTAAACAATTTTCTGCACAAACACAATCAAAAGTAATTGATACTGGTTGTACTCTTCAAGATGCATATAGTGGTTTTTGTAAAATATCTGAACTTGGTGGAGGAATTGATCCTGTTGAGTTTTCTTTCTTTATGCAAAATGATAATGTTACACCTGATTTAATTAAAGAAATTTTAAAAAAATCAAATTATTCTTTTAAAAATTATTTTGTTGAAACAAATATTTTTAATAAAGAAATTAAATCAGTAGATCAATATTCTTCTTATGGGGTATATGCTGGTGGAAATAAAATATTTGTATCTCCTCACCTATCAGGTTGTGGAAAATACACAGTAGAGATTGATGGATATGTTGCTGCAAGTCCAGATTATATTTATCCTGAAAGAGCATATTATTATATTAATGTTGTAGAAAAAGATACTAACACTATTCATTGTGAGAAAAATATTGTAAATTATTTAAATTATCTTCCATGGGATCTTTCTTTTAATAAAAACCAAAGAGCAGGAACTTGGCTTACTTTATTTACTGGTGATGAAAATTTATCAAAGGCTTTAATTAAAAGTGTGGGTAAGTTTAAGTCAGATGAAATTGATTTAAGATATGTTTATAATAAAGATGTTTTATCTACAAGAAATAGTACATTAAATGTTTCAACTGGAGAGATTTCTGAAAATAAAGAAGCTCTTGCAAAAATTTCTTTTAATGATACTTCTTTAAGAAAAAGCTCTTCTCCAGAACAAATAGATATTACTTTAAATTCTCTTTATAATTCTCCTGAGGGTAAAACTTCTGAGTATGCTATTAAAGATTTTTCAAAAGTAATTTCTTCAATGATTTCAGATAATGATTATTCTGCAAAAGTTTGTATTTCTGAAGATAAAACATATATGCTTGTTTTAGATGTTATTTCAGCAGGAGATTTAACTTTTGTTGATAAAGAAATAAGTCTTCCTTTAAAGGATGGACCTTCATGTTCTTTATTAAAAGTTAAGTCAGCAGTTCCTGAAACTTTAAAGATTACTTCTGATTCTTTAGATCTTGCAGATGTTAGTTTTAAGAAAACTAAAAATGATACTCTTCAAGAAACACTAGATGTTAGTGTTATTGCAAATAAAGATTCTAACTTTTATATGTGTGTAACTCCAAATTCAGATATTGCAATCTCAGCTCTTGTTGATAAAAAAGTAACTGTAACAGCAACAAGTATTTATTCTGCAAGTGGTAGTGTTGGAAATAGAAGCACAACTGCAGAAGTAGCTTTCTCTTCATGTGCAATCACACCTGAAGATTATCTTTTAGGTATTTATTCAAATATTTTAACTGAAAATAATAAAGCTGAAGATGATAGAGTATTACCTCAAAATTATACAGCTATTGTAGATTGGGATAAACAATATAATCCTGAAGAAAAAGAAAAATTATGTTCAACTTTACAAAAGATTGTAAATAGTAAAAAGTATAATGGAGAACTTTTCTTTGATTATGAAGTTTTAGGATGTGAGCTTGAAGATTCTTCACAAGAAAGAGATTCAAGAATAAGTAAAGGATTACATAATGCTGGACAATATTTCTTTTCTTGTTCAGGAGCTTGTGGACTTTGTTATGGTCTTTCAGGACTTATAATGCCTACACAATTTGTAGGTGCAATTGTTGATTGTTTAGGTTTTTCTTGTTTATTACCTTCATTAAATATATTTGCATCAAATCTATCTAATGGAGAAGGTGGAATAGAATTTCTTTTAGATGAATTTTTTGGATTATTATTAAATGATGATGTTAGTTTCTTTTCAAATATTACAAGTGAGATTAGAACATGGGTGACTGGTGCTTTAGGTGTTGGAGGAGCTGCAACAAGTGGAGCTTTAAAAGCTAATGCTGCTTCTGCTGCTGTACCTTTAGATCAAGTTACTCAAGATTTAGTTTCACAATCTAGTTATGATCCTACAACACAACAAATATTAGATGATTTAGCAAATCCATCAACAACACCTACTCCTGTAAGTCCATCAACAACTTCTGGTGTAATTAATGGTTCTACTGAATTAAAAAATTTAAATAGTCAATTAAATAATTTAAATAGATATTTAAGTGGTAATGACAATATTAAATTACAAAAATTTTCAAATCCACAAGAAGTAGGTAGATTTAGTGATATCCTTAGAAAAATGAGTCAAACATCTGGATCTAACTTTGATAAATTAAGATCTTTATCTACTCAAGAATTTGATGATTTTGTAAATATTCTTGAAAAATACAATTTTACAGGTAAAAATAGTCATTTATTCAAAAAAGATTTACTTATTAAAAGATTAAAAGATGCTAAAGTAAATGATTTCAAATCAGTTTCAGCTGCAACTTCTTCAAGTGCAGCAACTGCATCTAGTAGTGCAGCTTCAGTAGCTGATGATTTCTATGATTACCCTAAAGCAGATTATGATCAAGCAATTAAAAATTTTGATAATGATATTAAAATGCTTGATGACTCAATAAGTAATCTTGAAAATCAAAAAGCAGCAATTGAAACTAATGCAAAAAGATCATCTGCAAATCCTAAAAAAGCAGTTCTTTCTAAATCAAAAGTTGATGCTCAAATAAAAGCAATAGATAGTCAACTTGATGAACTTAAAAAAAGTAAAGATGCTCTTTCAAGTGTTAAATCTAAATTTGCTTCAGCTAAAAATGTAAATGGTACTTATAAAGTTCCAACTTCTGCAATTGATGATTTATCAAATAATATTCCAAAACAAGCAAAACTTAGCAAATTATCTAAATTTGCAAAAATTAAAGGTGTTGCAAAAAGCTTTGGAAGAGGTCTTGTTTGTGGTGCTACAGGAAATGCAGCAGGAATATATTCTTTAAAAAAAGAAGGTAAAACAGGACTTAATAAATCAATAGAGTTTTTAAGTAAAAATGATTTTGAGAAAAATATATTCTATGTCTCTGAAGTTGATATGTTATCTCCAGAAAATGATCAAGAATACGAAACAAGATATACAATTAATATAAAACCTTATATCTCTCAAGATCAAAGTATTATTTCTTCAATTCCTACAAAAAGAATTGATTCTTGTACTATAGAAGAATAATTCTTTTCTTTTTTTATTTTTTTAGTAAAAAGAAATATATAAAAATATAAACATCTTATTTATATTAGTTAATATAATATATTAAAGATATAATTGGTGTTATATAATCATGTTAAAAAATAAAAAAGGATTTAATTTATTTACTGCTTTAATCTCATTGATGCTTTTATCAATAACTCTAGTTTTTATTTTTAATATGGTTCAAACTGAAGAAAATTATTTAGAATTAATAAATAATCAATCTCAAGCTTCTGATCTCTTAACAATTGCAGATATTTCAAGAGCTGATGCTTTTAATAATTTTGTTGTTTCTTTTAGAGAACAATGGATGTCTTTTAGAAGTGACTCTGATTCTGAAATTAGACTTACAAGAAAAGATATTATGCTTGATTGGGATAATTTTGTAGATTATTTTGCAGATTATATTTTCTTTGATAATAATTTTGAAAATTATTTTGCAAATAATATGGTAAGATCTTTAAATTATACAAATCCACCAACAGGTTATGATATAGATGTGCCTACTTATTCTCGTGATGATTTATCTAGGATTATTAAAAAAGCTTTTCTTGAATCTGGAGATGATAAAATAAAAGTTGTAAGTTGTGAAAGAGAAGATGTGGTTTGTTTAGGTACACTTTATTTTACAATTGATACTAGAAATCTTTCTGCAGAAGAATATGAAAAACTTCCAATGATAACTGTTAAAAGAAATGTTGATGATGAAGTTATTCAAAGACCAGTTTTTGCAAAAAGAGCATACAGGATATATATACCTTGGAGAGGATTTCAAGCTTTAAGAACTGTTAGAAATTTTGCACTTGGTGCTGATCTTGAAAAAGGAGAAACAACAGCTCAAATTATCGCAGATTCAAAAGATTCTAGAGGTTTTTTAAACCCCTATATTCATTATACTCTCAATAGTGCAAAACTTGGTGTTTGTGATATTGATAGTTGTGCTCTAAGAAAAGATTTATTTAAAACTGTTGAGTTTAATGGGTTTACTGGAGCTACATGTTCTAATCCTCCTGAAGTTAGTAATGTTTCTGACAATGGAGGAATTTCTGTCCCTTTTGCAGGAGAAGTTTCTCTTTCTAATAATCATAGTTACAATATTCAAGATATAGGTGGAACTGTAAAACCAATATATGATGATTTAGTTAAGACTACTATAAAGAATAATTTAGAAAATAGAAATGATACAATACATGCAGGAAATAATTTGCGCTCAATTTCTTCTTCTTCTTCAATTTTAGATGATGAATGTGAAATATCTTTAACAACAGAAGATTTTTTAATATGTGATATACGTGTAAGACTTCCTTCTCCAAAAGTTACAAAAAAAGTTATTTCTGTAGGAACTGTTTCAGAATCTTTAAGTAATTTATCTCCAGTTTCATTTAATCTTTCTGGTTTTAATAAAGCTTCAAACTTAAGTCTCTCTATTGATGATTATAATATTAATGTTTTTGATCAAGAAAGTACTATTCCTAATGAAACTAATAATCAATATTTATCATGTACAACTATTGATTATATTGATTTATTATTTAAATTTGAAGAACAAGATGAAAAATATATCTTTTCTGAAGATTCAAAAAATATTTATATTCAGATATCAGATAGATTTTCAGATTATACTTTCTTTAATTCATTTGGAAGCGTTCCTACCTTTAGTGGAGGATATTTTACAAAGAAAGAGCTTCCTTCATTTACAGGAGGACCAGGTTGGACTTGTAAAAGTTATGAAGAAAATGAAGATGATGCAGCATGTATAGCAGGCTAAATTCACTTTTTAATGTTAATAAAAAGGTATTTAAATGTATAAGCACTATAATTATATAACAAATAACATAGTTTTTAAAAGATTATGTTATAAAAATATAATATATTATAATATATACGAGAGATGATTTATGGGTCTTAGATCTTTTTACTTTAAACAAGAAGAAAAATATTTTAATTTTCTAGATAGAATGGAGAAAAAAGGAATTAATCTATACAAAATAGTAGATCCTTTAGAAAAGAATGGTATACCTACTTTTTTAGTATTTAATATATTTATTCTACTTTTAATTTTATTTTTAGTTTATTTATTTGTTGGACAAACTCCATTAACTGATGAAAACTATACTTTAACTTTTGTAGATTCTCAAGACCAGCCAATCTCAAATCAAGCAATTGAAATTCTTCTTAATAATAATAGAAAGATTTTAAACACTAATGAATTTGGAATTTCAGAAATTACAGATGTTGAAATTAAATCTTATGATTTAGAAATAAGTAGTGAAAAGTATACTCTTGAAAATCCATTAACTTTAGATTTTAAAGAAAACACTTCTCATAAAATATTTTTAAAATCAAAAACTTCTGTTTTATCAAAAACTATATATTTTAAAACAAATGATGAATTATATAATTCTCCATTAACAATTTCAAATATTTCTTGTTCTAATAATTCTCTTTATACAAAAAATAATCTTCAAACAAATGATGGTTCTTTAACTTTAGATGATATTCCTACAGATTGTGGTTATTTAGAAGTTGCTATTGAATCTTCAACAATTAATGCTGTTGGTTCTTTAGAAGTTTCAGAAGACTCTCCTTCTGGAGATATTGATTTAAGTTTTGAAGGTGTTGAAACTGGTAGTGCAAAAATAATTGTTCTTGATAAAGATTTAAAAGTGCCTATTCAAAATGTAAGTATTTCTATTCTTAATAATCAAAGTCAAATTGTTTCTTCTTCAGTTACAAATGCAAATGGTATAGCATCTTTTGAAGAAATAAATGTTGGAACATATAATCTTTTAATCTATGATGAAGAAGAAAGATATAAGCCAGTTACAGAAAATGAAGCTCTAGAACTTGTAGTATATGATTCTGTTTTAGAAGAAAAAGAAGTTCTTTTAGAAAAAGCATTTATTGGAAAATTAAATTATAAAATTATTGATACTCAAAGTAAAGAAGCTATTGAAAATGTAGCTGTAACAATATACAAAGGAAATGATATTTTAAAAACAATTAATTCAAATAAAGAAGGAGTTGTTTCTTTTGGTGTTGAAGAAAATATTTCTTATAAAGTTTTATTTAATCATCCTAATTATATAATAAGAACTGAAAATAATCAAAGAATAAGTGAATCTGTAAAACAAATAACTTTAACTCCAATAACAAATGAAAATTTAAGAAGTTTAGTTATAACTGTTGTTGATGATTTTGCAAAACCTGTTGATTTTGCAACCATAAGATTATGGGATGATACTGAAAATATAATTATTAGAACAATTACAGCTGATGTTTATGGTAAAGCTGTTTTTACAAATTTAGATTTAGGTAAAGAATATAGACTTGATGCAACTAAAGATCAATTTACTTCAAATCCTACAAATCCTTTTAGAATCTCAGAACAAGAAATAACTGAAGAAACTATAAAGATGAGTATAGGTGAAGGAACTTTTAATATTAATTTAGTTTCTGAGTATGGAGATTTCTATCAAGGAAATGTATATGTTTATGATGCAACAAACGATACTTTAATGCAAGATAAAACCACAACAACAAACCAAGATGGTTTTACAATAATAAAGATTAGAGCAGATAAACAAATTTATTTTGTTATTGATAATTTAGATTCTAAATTTATAACTCCAAAATATTCAACAAATGCAAATGAAATAAATACTTTAAATTTTACAATTCCAGGAACTGTTGGACAAACATCTGGTATTGAATTTTTAGGTTTTTATAATGCTGAAGGAGAAAAAATTAATTCAGTGGCTGCAGGTATGCAAGTTACTGCTAAATATTTATTAAATGTTACAAAAGAATATTCTAAAGCAGTTGCACATATAAGAACTGGAGAAGTTCCAAGTCCTTTATGTTCATCAAACACATATAATGTTTTAGAAGATTTAATTTTTATAAAAGATGTACGTTTTGCAAAATCTGATAAGATCGGGTCATTAACTTTTACTCCATGTAATGGAGAAGGTATTGACTATTCAAATAAAACTTTAAGAAATGCAAAATGGTTTAATTTAACTTTAAATAATCCAATGCAAGGAAGTTATTTAATTGAAGCAGATGTTGTTGTTTTAGATACAGCTTTTGCAAACCAAGCTGTAAATTATAGAGCAGAGTTTTATCAAGGTTCAAGTATTATAAGATCACCTGTTGATTCTTCTTATAGTTCTTCAACAAGTAAACAAAATTTATATGCTCAAGCAAAACAAGTTCAATTATTTTTAGGAACTCAAAATCAATGTACTTCACTTATGTGTTATGCATTTATTATGACAAATACACAAAATAATTTATCAAGAAATATAATAGATAGTTATAAAGCTAAATTAAATAATGATTATAGACTTTCATTTAGTTTAAATGTTTTAGATGGAAAAATTGCACCTAACTCAATGCTTGTAATCTCTTCAGGTAGTTCTGTTGATCTTAAAGGTTATTCTATTACTTCAGGAACTGGTTCTCTTTTAGTTGGAGAGGATTATGATGGAATTGATTTAGGGTCTTTAGTTTCAAATGATTTAATAACTGGAGAACTTGCTTTTAAAGTAATAGATGATGTTTCTGATGTTTTAGACTTTTCAATAGTTTCAAATGGAGAAGTTGTATTCTCTAAAAAAATATATCTTGAAATTGATCCTGCAAAAGAAATGTTTGTAGAGTTTGTTCCAAGAAAAATTGTTCCTTTTGTTTCAAATGATTTACTTGTTGTTGTAACTGATGATTCTAATAATTATATTTCAAATGCAATTGTTGAACTTTCAATTAATGATAGAAGTTTAACTGTAGGTTCAACTAACCAAGAAGGATTATTTGGGCATGTAATTCCTGCAACTGATCTTGGAGATGTTTTAAAGATTGTTGTAAAGAAAGATGATTATAAAACAGTTAAAACTGAAATTGTAATTGATGATAAATTAATCACAACAATTCCTGAAAAAATAGATTTAACAATTGATTCTTCAAAAGCTATAAGAGAAGTTTATAATTTTAGTTTATATAATGAATCTTATGTTCCTTTAACAATTGTTTCTGCATCAGTATTTACTGATAATGAATATGTTGATCTTGATTTAGGTATTGAAGAAAGCATCATAAATGGTGTTTCTCAAAATGATATTTCTCTAACAGCAACATTAACAGATAAAGGTATTAATCTTTATAATCAACAAACAATTAATACAGAAGTTGCAATTAAAATTAAAAGTGAAGAAATGAATAAAACTTGGGTTATTACAGTTCCATTAACTGTAAGAATAGTTTTAGGAAATTCTCTTGATTCTCTTGAATGTTTAAAAGTTCTACCTCTTGAAGGAACAATTAGAGCTAAATCTCAAGAAACAAAAACATTAGATTTCACTTTAGAAAACACTTGTACTTCAAAGAATGTTTCTGTTGATTTAGGAACAATTAATGCAATGGTTGATTGGGGTAATGAATCTGAAACTGGAGTTTTATCTATTGTTGTTTCTGGAAAAGAATATATTTTAGAGAATTTAACTGAAACTGAAATATTATCAACTCTTTTAAAGAAATCAAAGACAACTTTACAATTAAAGTTTAAAGCACATAAAATAGTTTCAGATGTTAAAACACCAATAATTTATTTTACTTCAAAGAAAGGAAATATTAATGGTGTTGATGAAGTTAAAACAAGACTTCCTTTAAAAACAATTATTAATGATTATTCAGAATGTATTGAAATCCCAAGAGAGACTATTCCTGCTCTTGCATGTAATTGGTATTCTGGTCTTAATAATTATGGTAATTATTATGGTGGAGTAAACCAAGGAGGAGCTTTTAATAATCCTTATTTTGGTGGAAATAATTTTAGTGCAACATATAATCCTAATAACCAATTCAATTCTAGAAATTACTATCAACAAGGTCCTGGTTATTTTACACAACAACAAGGTATTTATAATCCTAGATATAATTTAGTGGGACAAACAAATTATACCGGAAATCAAAATTCTGTATTTAACCCTTATAATTTCCCTACCTCACAATTCCAAAATACTTTTGGAAATTATGATAGTTATAATTTCTTAACAGGTTATCCTCAAGGTAACTATGGAAACATGGGCTTTACAAATAACATGAATTGTCCAACAAGACCATTCTATATTAAAAATAATTGTTCTGAAGCTGTTGATATTAAACTTGATTCAACATATGGTTTAACAGTTACCTCAGATAAAGAATTTACAATAGAGCCTGGAGATACAGAAGAGATTAGTGTTTTAGGTGGAGAGTCTATGGGTACTTTTAAAATACCTGTAAATGCTAAGGCATCTCTTGCATCTAATGAAAACTATTCAACAATTGGAGATGTATTATTTTCTTTAACATTACCAATTAGTTTTATGTCTTCAAATTGTATACAAGTAACTCCTCAAAAATTAGATTTTTCAAATATTATTGATCCTAACTATCAACTTGTAAAAGTAATTAATACTTGCTTTGCACAAGGTTATAGAATAGTTGAAGTAAATTATCTTGATTTAATTTCACTTGACTTTGATGGTGTATCTTTCTTAAATGTAGGAGATATGCAAGGAAGAATTCAACCAATAAAAGTTGATTATTTAACAAATACAACAACAAATGAACCAATGGAAGTTTGGGAAATTGCATTAAGAAGAAATCCTGAAATTGAAAATACTAAGTCTGTAAAAGAATATATGAATAAATATTCTGAGTATTCTTTAGCTGCTGGTGTTATTTCTTCATTTAGAAAAATATTAATTGATGTTGAAGACGCAGTTAACTTAAAGTTTTCTTTACAAGTTGGACTTCAACCACCAACAGGACAAGCTTCACTTATCTATAATAATATAGGTATGGAACTTAAGGATAATTTCCAATGGTTAATTTTAGATAATCCTGATAATATAGGTCTTTTAAAAGACTTATTAGATGATGAAGCTATTAGTGATGAAGAAATTTCATTTATTGATACTTCTGTAAAATTAACATATACCCTTGATCCTAATAATAATGCAGTTATTATCAATGTTCCTGAAGGAGAACTTGCTGCAGATAAATTCACACAAATTGATCAAGACCCTACAAGTAAAAGATGTTTCTATGGATATGTAAAAGATTTCCCTATAAATGGTATTGTAGATACTTCATATATACAAAATCCAGGAAAATATTATTTAAATAAAAAATATGATCCATTAGATGTAAGTCTTGAGTTTATTACTAAAAATAAAAACATCTTTAAATTATGTTTTGAAAGACCAGTTGAATCATTTGATAATATTTTAGCAATAAATGATAATTATAATATCTTAGATTTATTTAAAACAAGTAAAGATTCTCTTACAAACCAAAACTTTGAGATTTGGAGAATTTTAGATACTACAAATAAAGGTAAATACCAAGGTAGTACTTTAATTGGTGTAAAAGCTGATGTGTCAACAAAAGAAGTTGGCTCTAAAGAAGAGGGTGATTCTGGAAAAACTGATCCTTCTCAAACAACAGATGATGCTTTAGTTTGTCTTGCTCCTGACCTTTCAACAAATCTTGGACACACAGGTTCTAATGTTTATACTGAATATGGATTTGATAAAATATTACTTGATTACTTACCAGAAGATATTACAGATTCTTCTTGTGAAGATTATTTCTGTGATCAAGAACAATTCTATAATTTCTTAACAAAGAAAGCAGATAAATTAAAAGAAGTTACTTCAAATGATAATTATATAGATATTAATGGTATTTATTTTGAAAAAGAAAATAATACTATTAAAAAATCAGAAGTAAAAGTAGATCTTTGTGCAAATGGTGTTTGTGATGGCTTTGATGTTTCTAGTAAAGAAACTTTAAATGATTATATAGATCAAGCAAATAGAGTTTTAAATGCTGTTCCAGCAGACTTAAAGAAAATAACAATCATTAAGACTAAAGGTTTAACTACTAATGGAAATAATATTGTAGAAATTGGTGATTATCAATATACAACTGTTGATTATTTCTTAAAAAATTATGATTCTTTTGAGGACAAAGCAATAGTTTATGCAAACATGGATGTATACTTTGGATCTTCTCCTCAAGTATTCAGTTCTAACCTTAAGAAATTTTCAAAAACTTCTGAACAATTAAATCAAAAAATCTTACAGAACTTTAATGATACTTTAACAAGTAACTATATAGTTGAGTATGAAAAAAATACAACTATTTCAACAGCAGGAACTTATACAACAGTTATTTCTCTTGAAAATATAGATTCTCAAAATAAAAGAGAAATAAAATTAATAATAGGTTCTAAAGTTTCAGAGATTAATGAAAAATATAGTAAAAATATTTTATTTACATATCCAATTAATCCTGAATATACAATGAAAAAAAGTGCTGATTTATATAAAGCACCTTTCATTAAAAATAATTATACTTTAATTGATTATCCTTCAGAAATTATACAAGAAGGATATATCTTTAAGTTTAAGGATATGGCAAGCTATTCTTTTATTGATTCAAGACCATTTTATTTCAATAAACCATATAGTTTTAAGATTATTGAAACTAATGAAAATAATACAGAGCTTGATTTAATAGAAAATAAAACAAGTTTATTCTTACTTAAAGATAGAACAAATAAAAAGATTAGTTTGTATTCAAAACCACAAATTACAAGTCAAGATACAAAGAATAACACTGTCTTTTTAAAAACAACTACTAATAATAATTATATGATATATAATTTACAAATGAATAATGTTTTACCAAAATTAACATATTCATCAATGAAAGATGTATTTAATGAAATTAAAAACGAGAATGTATGTTTCAATATAACTGAAGGAACAACTCCTGAACTTATGTTGTGGCATAATCCTGAAAAATTTAAATGATTTTTATAAACTAAGAGGTTATGAAATATGGGACTTAAAAAGTTATACTATAATTTAGAAGATAAATATTACAGTTTTGTTGAAAGAACAGGTCTTTATAAGATCACTGATAAAATAGATAAGGTTATGCCTTCTTTTATTTTATTTATTCTTTTAATTGTAATATTAATATCTGGACTTGTCTTTTTACTACTTCCTTCTTCTCAAGTAAAAGACGGTGTTGATATTCAGTTTGAAGTGATTGATGCTGAGTCTGGTGTTTTTTTAGAAGATGTTACATTAATTATTACTACAAGTACAGGTTTTTCTGAAGCAAAAACTTCTTCTCAAGGACTTACAGATTATATTAAAATCCCTAAAAATTCCTCTTACCAAATAGATATTGTTGAAGATGCTTATGAAAATTTCAATGATATTTTTTCAACAAAAGAGTCTTCTGAAACTATAACTATAGCTTTAGAACCTTCTGGTATTGAACCATTAACAGTTTCATATTCTTTTGATGTTGTTGATTCTAAAACTAATCAAGTATTAAATTCTACTGGTGCAATTTCTTTTAAATGTATAAATGGCTCTTTAGCTCCTGCTCCAATGACTCTTTCAAGTGGAAATGTTACTGTTGAGGCTTCTCCTGAATGTTCTCTTGTAATCGAATCAATTTCATTTACTGGATATTTATCAAAATATAATCTTCCAATTAATACAATGACAGGTACAGTTTCTTTAGAACCTACATCAATTGATTTTGAAGATGATGATAAATACACACTTGTTATAAATGTTAAAAATTCATCTAATGAAGCTTTATCAAATATTAAAGTAAATTTAACTAATGCTTATGGTATTATAGATTCAAAAACAACTTCAAGTAATGGAAATGTAACTTTTGAAGAAGTAGAATCTGGAGAATATATGGTAAATTTCTCTGATCAAAGAGCAACTCCTATATATAGTACTCTTTCAAGAACTTATTATATTTCATCTGATATTACAAAATCAGAAACTTTATCTTCTGATGTTTCAGGATATATTTTTGTAAGAGTTATTGGTGAAGATTCAGGTGCTTTAGAAGGTGCAGAAGTAAATTTAAAAACTTCAGAGAATAATACAATTGAAACTAAATTATCTGATGTTGATGGTGAAGTAATTTTCACAGTTTCTGAAATTAAAGATTATAATATAGTTGTTGATGCTGAAGGTTATTTAATAACTAGAAAACTTGTTGAAGCAAAAGAAGTAATGCCAACAAACCCTATTGTTATTCCTTTACCTTTAATAACACCTGCAACTTTAGCTTCTTTAAAGGTACAAGTTACAACTTGGGAAGGAAAGCCTTTTAAGTTTGCAAAAGTTGTTTTGTATGATGCAGAAACTGGTTTTTTAACAGACTATAAACCAGTTCTAACAAACTATGATGGAAATGCTACCTTAAATATAACTTCTGGAAAATATATAGCAAAAGCTATTAAAGGAAGTGTTACTGGTGAGTCATCAGAGTTTGAGTTTAATGTTAAATATCCTGAACTTTCTGGTACTGTAACTATTCCAATGGGAATTAGTGAAGGTGTATTGAATGTTTCAGTTGTTGATAATGATGGTAATCCTATGCCAAATGCTAGAATAGATTTATATGATAGATATAGTTACTATAATTTCACACCAGCTGTTCCTTTAAAAAGTGAAATTACAGATTCACAAGGAAATATTGAAATGGTTGTGGATGCTGATATTGAATATTATGTTGTTGCAACTGATTATTTAGATGATGTTTATGGAAAAACACAATCTAGATTTGTTTATGTCGGTGCAGATTCTCAAGAGTCTTTAAAAGTTACTCTTTATCCAAGAAATAGTTCTACAACAAAACCAAGAATGGTATTTAATGGGATATATAAAGATGACTTAAAAGTTGAAGATAACTTAAAGGCTGGAGAAGATTATAAAATAAGATATAATCTTTTAGTTCCTCAAAACAGAACTGGAGATGATGTTTTTGAAGAAATTGGTTTTATGTTAAGAACTGGTTCAACTTCAATGATTGAAAATGATTCTTTATTTATTAAATATCTAGATGTTCCATATTTAGATAGTATACAAAAATATACACAATTTAATCTTAATGCACCTCATGAAAATGAAGGTTATTATGATGAAGATAGTTTAACTGAAGGAAACTTTAAATGGGCAAAAGCAACATTAAAAGAAGGTCCTATTAATTATAATGGTTCTTTTGGTTTCTATAATGCTTATGAAATTGAAGCAATAATTTCTGTTAAAGACACAGCTGTCTTTGGAGAAGAACTTAAAATATTTAGTTTAGGTTATGGTCTTAATGAAGATGATGAATATGAAACATATAATTCATATTTAGGACCTAATGAAGAAATTGAATATTATGATGTTTATGATCAAATAACATTTGGTGTTGGAAATGAACTTTTCTGTTCTGATGAGTTTTGTTTTTCTTCAACAATTGTTGATGTTTCAGAAGACTTAAGATACGATGTTACAAATAATTTTGCAGCTATGCCAAATAAAGATTATAAGTATAGTTTTACATTAATTAATAATTCTCTTGAAACTGTATATTTATCTTCTAGATTTATTTTAGAAAATATAGATGAAGGTTTAGATTTTAAAAATATAAAAATATATAAGCCAGATGGAGAAGTATATACTCAAACAAATACTAATGAAAATGAATTTGATATCCCAATAACTTCTTTAACTTCAAAACAAAAAGTTACAGGAGAAATTATTTTTATGCCTAAACTTAAAGGTACAAGAGAGTTATCTATTAAATTTATTTCTGATCAAAAAATAAAATTCATTAATCAATTATTCATAGATGTTCTTTCAGATAAAACATTTGAAGTAGAGATTGAACCTTCAATAATCCCTTCTGCAAAGAGTTTCTCACTTGTGATTAATGCTGTTGATTCTAAAACAAAAATACCTGTTGAAAATAGAACAATAACAATTAAAGATAAATTTAAAGATACTATTAAAGGACCAATTTCAGTATCTGATTCAGTTGATGAAATTGAAATAGGTAATATTCCTGCTCAAGGACCTGGAGATACAATCTATGTTTATATAACAGCTCCTGAGTATGAAACTGTTGTTGAAGAATTAAAAGCAACTGATAAATTATATAATATTATTCCAAGAAACTTAGCATATTCATTAAATATATTTGATGAAAAACAAAAAACTGAAAAATTTACAATTAATAATTTATCTCCAATTGATTTAACAATTGATGAAATGGTTGTAAAAGGAAATGGTCTTGAAGTTGTTGATCTTCATAGAATAAATAATACTTTACTTAATAGTGTTGGTGTTATTATAAAAGGATTTGATTCAGTTTCAGATCTGCCAGATAACACAGATGCTTCAAAAGAGATTCCATTAACTATTAGTTTAAATCCAAGAGCTGAAACAATTAGAGAAGTTGTAGATTTATCTTCAACACTTCATATTGTTCTTTCAAATGGAGAAAATCAATGGAAGAGTGAAATTCCAATCAAAATAAATATTGGCTTTGATGGAATGATTGATAATTCTAATTGTTTAACTTTATCTCAAGATCAATGGAATGCTGTTGCTTTAAATAAAGCTGTTGATACAACATTTATGGTTTCAAATAAATGTTCTGTAAATGGAACAAACATGCCTCTTTCAAATGGTCTTGAAGCAAGAGTATTATTTGAATCTAATCCTCAAGGTAAATTTATTGTAAGTCTTGATAATAGATCAATTGAACTTACTCATGGTAACTATAGAAGATTACTTGATACTTTTGATAGAGATAGATCACTTCCAGTAATTTTAAAATATGAACCTGCTGGAAGAATGAAAGGAACTGTTAAAGGTACAATTGAGTTTAGATCTGTAAATAACACTGGAAGTGGAGAACAAGAATTAGTTTCATCAATTGCATTTGAAATTGATGTTACAAATTTAAAAGATTGTGTTGTGTTTTCAAAGAGTTCTTTAAATGTTGGACAAGTTGATGACGAATTCACAATTGAAAATGTTTCCTGTCCTGCAGACATGACTTACAGACTTTCATGTGACAATTGTCAAGGTTTAGTTGTTGAACCAAGAAATAATATTGATGTTCCAGCAAGTGGAAGTAGTGAAAATATTGTTGTAAGAAACATGGGAGCTACACCTGGTGCTTATGTTTTAAATGTATTTTCAAGTATGAAAGAATTTAGAGGTTCTGAAGAACTTATAAAAAGAATAAAAGTATATGTAAGACCTACAGATTATTGTGTTGATCTTGAAAGATATGAGTTTGATCTTTATAGATCTGAATATTCTGAAAGTACTGGTCTTGAACTTAATGCAACTTCATATGATACAACAAATTTAATTAATCTTTGTTATGGTCAAGAAGTTGAAGGTACATTTAGTGTTAAAGAAGATGCTAAATGGAAGATGGCTTTAACTTCATTTTTAAGAGAAGGTTTGTATACTGGTGGTATCTCTGCTATCTTGCAAGGAAAATTATTTGCATCAGCTGAAGATAAGGCAAATAAATTACTTGAAAGTGATGCTATAAAGAATAGTAAAGATGATAAAGTTAAAGAAGCTGCTGCTGCATTAGCTGCTGCTGTTGAAACTGGTAATAATAAAGATATTAAAGAAAAGACTGCTGCTCTTGAAACAGCTATTGAAGATTCTGTTAAGCCAACTTCTCCAGAAACTAAACCTGGGGAAACTACAGAAGGTAATAAAAAAATAGAAAATGCTAAAAATTTAATTAAAGAAGTAAATGATTATCGTTCACAATTATCTAAATTGAATCCTGGAGAAACTTATTTTCAAGGAGAAATTGAAAATTTAGAAAAATTGATTCAAGAGTTAAATAAAGCAATAGATTCAAAGATTATTGAAAATATTGATTCTGCTTATGAGTCTTTAAAAACAGAATTTGAAAAATTTAAAAATATTCATCTTCTAAATTCTGAAACTAATGAATCTGAAAAGAATACAACTATTGAAGAAGAAGAATCTTTAGAAGTTGATGAAAGTTGGAAAAACCCCTCTATATTAAATGCAGTTAAAGATAAGACTTTAGCAGATTCTGATAAATTAGTTTTTAAGGGTACAACATATGAATCTAAAAATTATTCTAATTGGGATGATTTTGTATTTAAATATAATAAAAGTGTAAAAGAATTATATTCATTTTATGATGGGATTTATAATACTTCTGACTCTTTAGATAATTTTTCTAAAGAAGTTAAAATTAAAAATGAAAAATGGGAATCACATATTAATTTTTTAATTAAAAATTTAAAAGAAGTTGATGATCAACAAACTGAAGAACCTCATGAAGAAACATCAACTTGTGAACAACAAGGTTTTACTTTAGTACCTCCAGAAACTGCATGGGCTTACAAATGTACAAATACTTTAAAAAATGGTAAATATACTGCGTGTGAAATTGCAGATCCTACTGATATACGTAATTTACAATTTGACTGTAGCAATACCCCTGCAGCTAATGAGTTTGGAAAGACATGGATTAAAAATAATTGTTGTCCAAGTAATTAATTAATTTTTATATTAAAAATAAAAGGTGTAAAAAAATATGGAAAAAATAAAAAAAAATATTAAATTTTTAGGAATTTTTATAATAATGGCGCTTATGCTTTCATTTGTAAGCATACCTGTTTCAGCTACTGAAATTCAAGATGCTGCAAATAGCACAGCTGGAAAAGTTATTATTGAACAAGTATTTTTAGGTGGTGGAAAACTTCTAAATAAAGTCTTTGGACTAAATCCAATAGTTCACGGTGTCTTAGCAGGTGGTTTTTCTGCAATAAATACTTTTTCTCAACTTTCAAAAGTAGAAATTGATTTCTCCTTAGACAGAGATCAAGTAAACCTTTCTGAAGATAAAGAAGATTATTTTGAACCATATGATAATTACCTTTTAGATAATAAAATAGAACAAGATGTAACTTTAAAAGACAACATGCTTTTAACTGATAAAAATATTTTAGATGCACAATTTATTGAAACAAAAAACTTATCTGAAATTGATAATGGAAGTAATTCTCCAAATTTTAGACTTGCAGATAAAACAAAACTTGTAAAAGTTTTAGATTCAAATAACCAAGCAGTATCTTTACAAAAAAGAGAAATATTATTTGAAGATACAAATAAAACAATTGAAAACGAATATGAATATAGAACCTTTGTAGTTAAATATCCTAAATCAACATATACAGGAAAAGTAGATTATGATCTTGGTTTTTCTGATCTTTTAGGATCATGGGCAAATCTTTTAGTTCCATTCTATAATGGTGCAAGTAATATTAAAATAAGTAAATTTTTAGATGGTTCTAATACAAAACTTATAGATAAAATAAATGAAGAAAAAAAAGAAGAAATACTTTTAGAACCTTTCAAATTAATTTTTAATTCTTATGTTAGAGATTCACTTGAAAATGTTGAAACAGACCAAGTTAACTGTGTTACTGAAGGTGGATTACTTTTAGGTCAAACAGGAACAGAAGCTCTTCCAAATATAGCTTTAGATTGGACTTATAATTCTTCAACTGCACAAACAATTTCAGGTAGGAAGGTTTCAAGACTTGATTGGTGTGATGCTGATTTAACAGGTGAAGATAATAAAGAATCAATCTTTTGTGATTCAACACAATTTTCAATTGAACTTTTAAATAAACTTGAAAAAATTCAAAACTTTGTAAAAGATAATAAACCTTCATTTACATGTCCTACACCTGGAGTTACTCAAAGCTTAATTTCAGAAAATAACAATATAGGAATAACACAATTAAATTCAAGTTATGATTCTTCAATAATTTCTGTTGAATATCTACTTGAAGGAACAATGAATTTAAATGATTTTAATATTGTTCCAGAAAGATTTGGAAATTTAGCTCTTACTCTTTTTAAAGATGGAGTTGAAGAAGATAGTAAAATAATAGAGTTTACTTTAGAAGACTTTATTGAAAACAAATTCTCAGGAACAGAAGAATTTGATGTTGGTTTTATTTTTGATGATGAAACTAATTTTAGTGTTACTGCAATTTTAACTTTATCAGAACCATATAGTTCAGTTGATTCAAAATTAGATAATCTCTTAGAAAATGAATTTACTCCAAATTCAGAAACTTGTGATTTAGAAAAAACATCTCAAAATATAAATCTTTTCTCTAAGAATAAGAAAATAGATACTTCATTAGTAGAGTTTAGATCTTATTTAATGAAAGATGGTTATTCTAATGACTTTAAAGCAGATTTTGATAGATATTACAGATATACAATAACAGCAGCTCCAGATATCTATAAAGATTATTATTATAAATATTTTACAACAGATAATTTTACTTTCCAATCATCCTTTGATTCAGAACCTGGAAGATTAGTCTTACAAGGTCCTGGAAGATACAATGTTTTATTAAAAGTAACATTTGATGATGAATGGAATTTATTTGATAAAACAACAGATGAAGTTACAGGAAAAGTTGAAGTTATCTTAACAAGAGAAATTGCACCTGAAAGAGATTCTCCTCTTTACTATATGCCATTTAATGGTCTTGTTGGAATTGATTCTGAAAATGCAAGACAAGGTTATGGTGTTGACTTTACAGGAGATGTGGTTACAGTTTCAAAACTTCAAACTAATGAATATTTAAGAACAGAGCCTTTTACACAATCTAATACAGTTAACACAGTTTCTGTAAAAGAGTATGGTAAAAATCCAACTGACTTTTCTTTCTTAAATAATGGACAAACAAGAGGAATGCTTCTTAATATTAATTTATCAAGTACAAAAACAAATCCAGAGCTTGTCTTTGTTCCATCAAGAGCAACTCCTGTTGCTTTAAAAGTTTCAAATCAAAATAATGATGCTTATGCTTTCTATAAGCTTGATATAGGAGCTCCTCAAGCTCAAGGTGGAGAACCTGCATTAACTCCTGGTAGTTTAGTTCCATGGACAGGTGTTGGTAATTGTCTTGACTTTACAGGAATTTCAATTTTAGAAACTTATAAAGGAAGACCAGACATACATGCAATTTCTTCAAAACTTGCACCTTCAACAACAAGTGACACTGTTTCATATGGTGTTGAATGGGAAGGAAGAAATATTACTAGAAGAGGAGATGTATTCTTAAGAACAGTCTTTTACACACCAAGTAATTTTAAGACAGGTGATGGTTTAAGTGTACTTACTTTAGATTCATATGATGATGCTGCAGCTTTCTATACATTAGGTCAAGAGAATGCAAGTTCTGTAGAACTTAGAAATGTTTTAGGAAACAATGCAGATATTAAATATATTAGTGAAATCTTTTCACTTGTAAACGAAAAGAAAGCATGTATTGATTATACAGCTAATAATTTAAAAATTTCATACAATCCAATAGCTGTATCAGAACCATTATTTGGTGGAGATTTATCTTCAGATTCTCAAAATGCTTGGGTTGAAAGTAAAGGCGGATGTATAATAAATTAAAAGAGGGATTAATTAATGTCATTTAAAGATGCTTGGCAAAATTTTTTAACAAATATAGACAACAGAATACCAATTAAAAAGATAACAGGCCCACTTGATAAAAAAAATCCCTTAACTTCTTTTTTTATTTTTCTTTTAATAATTTTAGTTGTTTTATACTTAATCTTTGGATCAAGTATAACACTAAATAATCAAAAACTAACTGAAGTTACAATAAGACTTGCAGATTCAGATAATAATATTTTAGATAATTTTGATTTTAAGATTAGAAATGTTTCAGATGGCATAACAAATAGTTATGTTACAAACTCATCTGGTTCTTTAACTCTAGAACTAGATTTAAATAAAAAATATTTATTAATTGTTGATTCCCCTAATTATGAACTTTTAGAAGAAGAAATTAATTTATCTTTAGATTCTTTAAATTTTATAGTTACTGTTTTAGATACTCCAATTAATTATTTAAAAACAGTTTACTTTGAGGATGCATTAACTAATAGCTTAATTGAAGATCCTTTAAATGTTACAATTAGATGTGATGATGGAGAAATAATTACTCCAAACACTATTGATACTCAATCTGGAAGTGTAAGTATTAATGTTCCTTTAGAATGTGAAAATATTTATGCATCTGTAAGAGGAGATAGGTATATTGAAGAAAATCTAGAGATGCCTATTACAGAAAGTACTTTCAAGCTTGAACCTATAACTGAAATATTAGAGACTGGAAGAGTTTCTATTTCAGTATTTTCTGGAGAAGATATTGTTCAAGATTCAATAACTATTAAAATATTTTCAGTTGATGATTCAATAACTCCAATTAATACAACACAAACAACAAATGGAATTGGTTTTTTTAATTCAATACCAGTTGGTGAATATATCGTTAAAGCAAGTGATGTTTCAAATAGATATCTTCAAAAACAAGAACAAGTTACAATAATTAAAAACTCACTTTCTGAAATTACATTTGATTTAATAGATACAGATACAGAATCTCCTATAATAATTGATCCTGATACTAATCAAGAAATTGTTATAAGAGAAGTTACTGTTTTTGTAAAAGATAAGGATTCAGGAGAAATTATAGATTCTTCTTTAAGCCCAAGTGTTACTTTACTTTTAGATGGTAATGAAAATATTGAACAAAGAAATATTAATGAAGGTTTTATTTTTAATATTTCAGAAGATAAATCATATTCTCTTAAAGCAACAGCAGAAGGTTATATTCCTGGAGATATTATTCCAATAATTTCAGGTAAAAATACATATATTTTTAATTTAGAAAAAATAACAATCAGTAATGTTTCAAACCTTAATATTATTGTTCAAGATGAAGACTTAAAACCAATTGTTGGTTTAAAATCTTGGATATACGATAAAGATGGACAATATATAGATCCTAGATTTGATTTTTCAACATCTGATGAAAATGGAAATATTGTTTTTGAAAATATTCCTGATCTTAATTTTACAATAAAAGTTAAAAATAGTTTTATTGAAGAGACTTCTTCAATGTATCATAATTCTCCACCAGAAGATACTAATATATTATTACCTGTAGAGATTGGTACTGGTACAGTTAACTTAACTGTTAAAAATAAATTAAACGATATTGTTTCAAATGCACAAGTTACTTTTTATTCTGAAAGTTTAGAAGTTTTAGGTAGTTCTTTTGCATCTTCAAATGGAACTTTAGAAAATGATCTTAAAGCTGATAAAAGAATTTTTATAAAAATAGAAGCTGATGGTTATCTTCCTTATTTTACAGAGCTTTTTAGAATCTATAAAAATAAAACTGTTACAAAAGAAATAATTCTTGAAAGAGAAAATTTATCAGATGATGTTTCTGTTGAGTTTTTAGGACTTTATAATTCTTTAGATACTGAAGTTGAATCTTTAAAAAACAATGAAGTATTTTATTTTAAGTTTAAAGCAATCATGCCTGTTTCAAGTCAACATTTTAATTTTGTATTTAGAGCAGGTTCTTTAACTTCTGTAACAGAAGATATTGTTTTTATAATGCCACAGAATAGTTCTTTAGGTATTCCTGTTTATTATGAAAATGAGCCATTTAATGAATCAGGAAATTATTTAGAATCTAAGTTAGTTGATATTGAATTTTTAGGATATCCTGCTTCAGTTCATGAAATTACAATTCCTATAAGAATTAAAAATGCAGCTATTAATGAAAGAGTTTCTTTCTTTTATGATTCTTCAATAAATAATATTGACTTAATGTCAAATAATTTTAATCAATTACAATATTTTATAGAAGCTACAAGTCTTTGTGGAGACACTTTTTGTTTTTCAGGACAATATGTTGATGTTTCTCAAGACTTAAGATATGATATTTCTTCAAATAATTTAATTTCAACAAATATTCATTCAGATTATATTTTAGAATATCAAATTACAAATTCTTCTTCAAATAGTTTTGAAGATGTAAGACTTTCTACAAGAAATTTAAATAATGATGATAATCCAGTAGCTATGATTAACATTAATAGTTATTCAATTTCTGGAGAAGCATCTTCTGTTGGTCAAACAATTGAAGGAGAAAATAATTTTAATATTCCTTTTACTGGTAATGAAATTAATTTAGAAAAAATTAATCCTTTTTCAAGTATTAATTATACTTTAAATGTAACTCCTTTAAATCTTGGACAATCTAAACTTACAAATAGAATTATTTCTCTTCAAGAAGAAATCTATTCTCTTCCTATAAACTTTTCAGTTTCAGAACTTGAAACTATGGAAATTGATTATGAACCTAAAAATATTGTTCCTGGACTTCCTTTTGATTTATTAGTAACTGTAAAAGATACTCAAGGAGAATATTTAGAAGGAGTAAATATTAATATTTTACAAAAAGTTAGAAACGAGTATATTACAGTTTCAACAGGAAAAACAACTGATCCTCAAGGAAATGTAATAATAACTTTACCATCTTTAAGACCAGGAGAGACTTTTGAAATACAAGCTATAAAGTCAAAATATTTTTCACAGAATGTTTCTTTTACAATCGGAACTGATATTTTAGATGTTTATTCTCAAGAGCAAATATTATCTTCTGAAAGTCCACTTGAAGTATTTATTCATAAAACAAATATTAATGGTGAAACTTATTCTTTAACTTTAAAAAACAAAACAAACTATGCTTTAAAAATTAATCAATTTAATACAGAAGATTTTTCTTTTAATAAATCTTATTTACTTAATTTAGAGCAAACTGTTAATTATCTTAATAATCAAATAACTTCTCAAGCAGAAGGTTTTGTAATTCCTGCAAATGAATCTAAAGAAATTGTAATTAAGTTTGCACCTTCAGATTCTGCAAGAACTCATCCTGTTTCAGAAGATATTTTAGGTGCAATTACAGGAAATTATTCTTTAAATAATTATGATTATCGTTTTACAATACCTGTTAAAGCAAAACTTTCTGTTGGAAGTGGTGTTTTATTTGATGATTGTTTAGTTGTAACTCAAAGTCCAGGAGAATGGAATACTGTTGTTTCTACAAGCACTCAAACAACTTCTTTTAAAATAAAGAATACTTGTCTTTCAAAAGAAGGAGAAGTCCCAATACCAATTAAAAATGTACAAGCAAAGATATCTTCTCAAGCAGATAGATATGGTGTTTATTTCTTAAACCTTATAGGTCCATCTTCTTCAAATCAAATACAGTTGTCTGAAAATTACTATAGAGTTGTAATTGATCAAATGGCTCCTGAAGAAGAATATAGAGTTGATTTAACATTTAATACTAATGGTACAAGATTTGCAGATGTTAAAACAAATATACATCTTAATGCTCAAGTAGAAACTGAAGATGGTTTATCTTTTGTAAATAAAGAACCTAAAGATATTTTCTTAAAAACAAATATTTCAATAATGAATCTTAATGATTGTTTTTCATATATTGATCAAAATGGAAAAGTAATTAATTCAGGTGGTCTTTATACTTTAGAAGGTATTGAAGAAAATGAATTAACTATAAGAAACAATTGTCAAGGAAAAGCTACTTTTAAAATGAATCTTTGTGATGCTTATGATTTAGGTTGTAATGATTTAATAATTACAAATACAGATGAGGAAAATAATATTTTAAGATTTTCACTTAACGATTCAGAAAAAACAGTATATATTAAAAAAGATTCAACAAAAGCACCTGGTGCTTATATTCTTAATAACAGAGTCTCTGTTATAAATAATTTTGAAAGAGAACTTGCATCTTCTTTTGCTCTTTTAAAAATAAATGCAAAAGATCCTAATGGTTTATGGATGGATGATCCTTTTATAGAGATTAATGAAGATAAAGTTTCTGAGATTAAAAGATTATATAATAATAATTTAGAAAAGACTCCTTGGGATTATGCAAGTTATTATCAAGGAGAAGAAGGTTTTGGAAAATTTATAACAAATATTTATTACACAGGAAATACTTGGAAAAAATCTTTTAATCAACATTGGAGTAGATGTATAGCTGGAGATGATACTTGTTTATTTAACGGCGATAATTCTTTACTTTCAATGAGATTTTTACCAGAAAATCAATTAAGTAATGTTGGTGCAGAAGGATTAAGTACAGGTGGTGCAATTGGGATAGGAATTGGTACTGCTGCAATTGTTTCATTAGTTTTAATTATGGCAAAAGTTGCTGTATTAGGAAGTCTTTTAGGACCTGTCGGTTGGATAGTTACTGGACTTTCAATTGTTGTTGCATCAATAGCACCATCTTTCTTTTCAGATTATGATGTAGATGTGCAACCAAGGTTTTTGGATGTTTCTGAAAATAATACTATTGATAATTTAGTTGCTTTAAAAGAAATATCTGTAGATGATTTAAGTGATCAAAAAGAATTAATTAATGTATTTGATATTACTGGTGCAAGATATTTTAAATATTTTAATAATGTTATTTTTGCACATGGAAAACTTGCTTCTAAAAAAGAAATTAAAAGTGTACTTCCAAAATGTAATGGTATAAATAATTTAGTGCCTGTTGATCAATTTTTAAAAGTATATAATAAACCTCCATTTTGTGATGAAATAACTATAGAAGAAACTGAAAATTCTTATATTTATAAAACAAGTTGTAATGGACAAAAATTAAATAGACTTGAATTAAATTTATTTTATAGTGCTTATTCAATATGTAAAAGTGATGAAACATATTGGCCAGAACAAACAGGTATAAAACCTTTACAGTTTAATTTAACTGATGAAATATATAATTTATTAGATAATGATTCTAAAAAATATTATTTTAAAAAATATGAATTTAATCCAACTTTAGATGATTCAAATAGCACACAAGATTTAGCTTTTGTAGATTCTGATAGTGTAGGAAATTATAGATTTGGTTTCTTTTTAACAAAACCTGAAGAAACACCAAATTATGATCTTTCATTACAAGAATGTGTAACTGATACTGGAAGAACTGGAAAAACAGGAGAAGGTGCAGTTCCAAATATTTCTCTAAATTGGAATTGGGCTGAAACTGATTGTGCACAAACATATTGTGATGCAACTCAATTAACTCAAGATGTTTTAGATAGAATTAATGATGCTGAAAAATTAATTTCATCAAATGTTGTTCAATGTCCTGTAAGTAATCAAGAACTTTATGATCAAGCATTAAATGGTTCTTATAAAGTAACTGCAGAACCATCTGATGTTATTAATGAAATACCTGTTGGAAAAGTAGGTATTAATTCTGTAAAATTAGATTCTCAAAATAATAAATTAGCAATAAAAGTAGTTTTAGAAAACAGATCTGATACACCATCTTCAGGAACTATTGTTATTAGTCTTGATGATAAACAATTAGAATCTATAAAATACAGAGATGTAGCTTCAGGAGAATATATTGAAGAAAGTATAGATTATCCTGGATCTTATTCAAAAAGTATAATTGTTCCTTCTGGTATTGATAATACTAATGAAATAATTTTTGTTTATAAAGAAGGAATTTATGGTGAAGACCTACCTTTAACTATTGATTATTTAGCAACAAATTCACATAGTAATATGTTTGCTTCAAGTGTTGATTTATCAAGTTATCAAGCAGAAGAAATCAATGAGTGTCAAGTTCCAGCAACAACTGCAAGATTTGATGGAACAAGTTATTTAGATATGTGGCTTAATAAAGAAATGTATCCTGATAATGTTGTAGGCTCTGGTTGGTCTCAAACTGATATTACAAAACTTAAAGAACTTTTAGAGTTTGATGCATACTTAATAACAGATAATTATAATAGTAATTTTAAAAATGACTTTGATATGGCCTTCGGTGGTCTTGCTTCAAAAGAAGATGGAGCTGGAGCTGGAAATTATGCTATAATGTCTTCTCCAACTGTGTTTTCAAATGGTTATCTTTCTAAATTATTTAAAAACAATTTAATATTTACAAAAGAATATTCAAGTGAAGAAAATGTAAATATTAATGTTCCAGGAAAATATAAAATTAAAATTGATTTATTATTTGAAAATGGTTCTTGGAATTTCTATGAAGGTGATGATCTAGATGTAAATGCATTTGTAACTTTTAGATTTATTTCTTCTCCAGAAACAGATAGTGTTTTCTATAGAATTCCATTTAATGGATTTGTTGGAAAAACAACTTCTGGATATGATAGACAAGGTTATGGTGTTTCTTACTTAGGAGATTCTATAAGAGTTGATAATGAAAATGTAATTACAGAAGAAGATTATGGTTCAAATTCATTGAGAACAATAACTGTTACAAAATCAAATGATCTTTCAAGAATTAATTCAAATATTGAAACAAGAGGTAATATATTAAGTATTAAATATAATCAAACAGACAATGTAGACTTAATATTTACTCCAAGCATACCAGTTCCTTTACTTATGAGTATTGATAAGAGTAATAATAGCCCTCTTAATGTGATTTATAGACTTAAAGATAAAAGTGGGAATGCTATTAGTTCAACTTCTTTACTAAGATGGACAGGTGTTGGTTCTGGTTGTGATTTTTCAGGAAATTCTATATATAATATGACTTATTATGATAGATATGCTGGAGATGAAGGTGCAGTTTCTGCATATGTAGTTGATTGGCCACAAGTCTTAAGAACAGGAAAAATATATTTAAGAACTGTTTTCTATAGTCCTGAAAGAGAGTCTTATTCTTTAGAGAATAGATCTGATCAAGGTGTTATGGTTAAGTTTTCAAAGAATGGAACTAATTATTCTTCTTCAGTTTCTTTAGGTGAAGATGATTTAACAGGCATTAAATCTATTTCAGATGTATTTAATTTAATTAAAGAAAATAAAGTATGTGTTGTAAATTCATATGATGGAAAAACTTCTGATTTCTTTTATAATCCTTCAGAAATTTTTACAGAGAAATTTACAAAACAACCTTCTGATTCTTTAGAATGTAGTTAAAAGTAATATATATAAATATATTGCTTAACTATATTTTATAGGTTTAATATATATATATTAGGTAAGTATAATTATGAGAAGATACATTTATTTATTTTTAATCGTTTTCTTAGTTTCTCCATTTATTTCTGCACTTAGTTATAATAATGAAATCTATGTAAACCCTTTTGTTTTTGGAGTAATTAGAGGAGATGATGGGGAAGTTATTTCAAATATTTCTGATGATGATATTTTAACTCATGAAATGCAAGTTTCAAGTGCAAATGGGTTTATTAAGAAGTCAGATCTTGATTTAACCATAAGAGGAAATCTTTTAATTTTTAAACTTCCTTCTTATAAAAAAATCAAACAAAATTCTTTAAGTAAATTTACTTTTATTTATAATACCTTTGAATATCCTTCAAAGAATGTAAATGTTTTATTTAAATTAAAATTAAATTGAGAAAATATATGAGATATTTAAAAAAAATTATTTTAACAGTAGTATTAATTACTTTTATTTTACTAGTTCAATCATATGTGTTTTCAGCAAGTTGTAATTTAACTCCAAATCAATATTCTCTTAGAACTCTTTCTTTAGGTTGTAGTGGTGATGCTTGTGATTTTGTTTTAATTAAAAATGAAGATGTAACTTCAAGTTATAATTCTTGTATTGATTTTTGTAATCCTGGTACTTATCCTGCAGATTACAAAACATGTATGACTGATTGTTATGAATCTTCAATTAATTCTACAACTGATATTTCATTAAACAATTCTTTAATTTTTACAAAATCTTCTGAATGCTCTGGTAAAGAAATAAATGTTTCTTTAGCAGCAGATATTAATTTTGAAATGTTAAATGAAACAACTTCTCTTTCAATCTTAGGTATTGATTCTTTAAATACCAGTGGTAATGATATTATAATTTTTGTAAACAATAATGATAAGCTTGGAGATGCAACTTTTAGGTTTAATTTTAGTGATTTAGTAATTTCTGATACTTCTAAAATAATTATGACAACAAAAGAAAGAACTTCAATGTCAGATTCTAGTAATGGTGGGTGGGATGATTGGAAAAGAGATGGTATTATATTTAAATTTAATAATATTGAGGTATTAGAAAATTCTTCTTTAGATTTAAATATTTATATTCCAAAGAATATTTTAGATGTTAATGATAATTTAAAAATGCCTTTAAGTTCACTTGCAGGTGGAGAATTAACTTTTGATGGAAACTCTATAATTAATAATGGTAATTTTAATTTATATTTAAAAGCACAAGATAGTCAAGATGGTAGAAATTTTAATAATCAAGGTGTTGGATGGGAGAATCCTGCTGGAACAGGTGGTTCTGTAAAAGAAGCTGGTCATGTTTTTTTTAATTTAAATTATTTAGAAAATAATGGATTACTATCCTCTAAAATAATCTCTGGAACTGGTGGTGTTGGAGGTAATGGATCAAGATCAGGTACTAACACAAAAACTCCTGGCTACGGTGGTAAAGGAGGAGATGCAGGAAGTATTTTCTTGTATATAAATAATATTAATAATAAAGCTAATCTTGATTTAAATTTAGTTTCTGGTAATGGAGGCCCTGGAGGGGATACTGGTTTTGATAATGGAGGTGAACCGTCTGCTAATAAAGCTATAGGTGGTTCTGGGGGAAATGGAGGAGACATTTATTTTTGTAAAGCTATATGGGTTAATGAAATTGGTTTTCAATGTTTTAATTCAAAATATAGTTCTTTAATTAATAAAGGTAACTTTAATCTTATTGCAAATACTGGTATTGGAAATGATGGTGGTAGAAAAAATAATTACCCAAAAAAGGGAATTGCAGGAGATGGAGGAAATGGTGGTTCTATCAATTCAGATTTAACTTTTGAATTCTTAAGAAATTCAGGTGTATTTAATATCTCTATTGAAACAAGTTATGGGGGAGTAAAAGGGAATAGTTCTGGAGGAGTTGATGGAGTTGGAGGAAAAACAACTAATGTTATAATTAATTTTTTAGAAAATTCTAATAATAATTTTAATATTTCTATGAATAGTAAAAAAGAAATTTCTCCAAATGAATCTGATGTCATTATTGAAAAATTACAAAATGGTAGTTATCTTCCAAGTAAGATATATACTGTTTTTACAGATAGAGATTTAGTATATAATCAAGAATGTGTAGATACTTGTGAAAATAATTTTGATGAGTGTATTTCTGTTATACATAAAATCTGTGAAATGATGTTTTTAAGCTGTAAAATTAATTGCTTAGAGTTTCAAGATATGGCAGCTGTTACACAAAATAGAAAAATAAAAATTAATAATGCATGTTATGTTAAACAACCATTAAGTGGTTTAGATTATAAGACTGAATTTATATATGTTAAGTCTGCAAATCAAGATGCTTTTGAAAATCTTCTTCCAGAAAATGTAACTACTAGTTTAACTAGTAATTCAGAATGTGTAATCTGTGATTATTATGATTTTGAAAATTTAAATGAAATATTTCCAACAGATTCTGGAAATAAATTCTTTAAAAACTATACTTTATATTCTACAGTTAAAGGAAAAATTAATGCAGGAGATCTAAAAATACATTATGCTAAAAATGATCCATCTTTTACAAAAATAAATAATCTTTATAATCCTTTTACAAAACAAAATAATCTCCCACTTTATACTAATAAACTAGATATAACCAGTAGTCAAGAACCTAATTCTTTAGGTTTGTATGAATATAATATAGATGCAAGTAATCTTGAATGGTATTATGATAAAGAAATGGACTTATCAGAAAAAGATATATATTGTTATAATCAAAATTACATAATTGAGGGTAAAATAGGAACTAAAACTTTTAATTTCCCATTTACTCCTTTATTTAAAAATTAATTTAAAAAAAGAGAAGAAAAAATATGTCAATATTTAAAAAATCAAGAGACAAAATAGAAGCAGAAAAGCTATATGCTCTTTTATCAGACAAAACCACAAACTATACTCTAGAGGATATTAAAGAGACTATTAAAAAACAAGGTTATTCTGATAAAGTGTCTTCAATTGTTGTAAAGATGATTACAGATAATAAACTTCCTTTGAAAGATTCAGTTAATAAAACAAAAACAAAAGAAGAAGTCTTAAAAGAATTATCAGCTTCTGTTGATAAAAACTTCTCTAAACAAAATCCAAAAGATTCTTCAAAAGATTTAAAAAAAGAAGCTAAAAATAATCAAAAAGAAAATACAAAAAAACAAGAAGATATTAAAAAAGAAGATTCTAAAAAACAAAAAGAAGATATTAAAAAAACAAAAGAAACAAATTTAAAAAATATTAATAAAGTTCCTTTCTTTACAAAAGTTAAAACTTTCTTTAAAAGAATATATTTCTTTTTTGAAGATAATTATTATAAAATGATAGATGGTATAAGTAAAGTTATACCTGTAAATAAATTAACAGACAAAATAGATAAAGTTTTCCCAAGTTTCATATTATTCTTATTAATTTTAGCTTTATTGATATATTTAATACTTTCAGGAAGTTTATCTTTCTCTAAAACTTGGACAGTTGCTGTAGAGGTTTATGACCCTTCTTCTGTACCTCTAAAAGATGTTTCTGTAACTTTAATGCTTAAAGATGAAAATTTTTCAACTTTAAAAACAGATATTTTTGGTGAAGTTATTTTTAGTGATTTTAAATCAAGAAAACAAAATATTAATTTAATAGCTTTTAAAGATAATTATGATACCATCGAACATTCCTTTAAATTAAGTAAAAGTAATTTAAGACAAAAAATATATCTTCCAACATATGTAGATTCTAAAATTGATCCTTCAGAAGAAGAAGTAAGAGAGATTTCTTTTGTTGAAAATAATACTGTTTTAATAACTGGTTCTGTATTAACTACAAATTTTTCATGTACTAATGCAGATGTAGAACCTAATCCTACAAGAAAAGTTATTTCTTCAGGAAAGGTAACAGTTACAACTTATTCAGGTTGTGGTGCTTTAAGAGTTTCTGTAACTTCAGATGATTTTTCTTCAATTACAAATCAAGTTGTAAGTTCTTCAAATAAAGTAAATCTTACAAGAATTAATCTTGATAGAGGTAATTTAGGTTTCTCTGTTAAAAACATATCTGGAAGTTCAATTCCTGGAACAGAAGTTAAAGTTTATAGTTCTTCAAACACAACTTTTCCTCATGATACAACCACAACTGATTTTTATGGTTTAGGTGAGTTTAGTTTAGAACCTAAAAGTTATTTTTTAACTTTCTCAAAAGAAGGTTATCTAACACATCCTTTAAAAGGTCCTTTAACTGTTATTAAAAATGATTCTGTAAACACAGATGTAGTTTTATTTACTTTAGATGATCTTTTAGAATTTGATTGTTCTGATGATAAATATTCACAATTTTGTATTGCTGATGAAATTGATTGTTTTAATCCAAATTTAAAACCATTTTTAATAAATAATGCTGATGGTTCTTGTACAATTGGAAGACCAGGTTATATTTCTGTAACTTTAAAAGATGTTAATTCTGGAGAACCTGTATATGCAGATATAACTTTAGATTCTAAGTTAAAAGAATCTGATCAAAACTTTTCTCTTGGTGAACATATTGCAAGGGACACTAATTTCTATACTTTTAATGTTATTGATTTCTATAATTATAGAGTAAGAGTTTTAAATACAGAAGAGAGTGGTTATCTTCAACCAGATCCAGTCACTGTAAACGGTATTGATCAAAATATAACAGTTAATTTAGAATATTCTTCTTCCCTTAACTCAGGAGATATTTCAGTAAATGTTAAGAGTGCAGATATGCCTATCTCAAATGCAAGGGTTTATTTATATAAAGAGTTTGAAGATGATTTTGTTTTAGTAAATTCTGATCCATTATTTACAAATCAAAACGGAGATGTTAATTTTTATTCTCAAAGAGCAAATAGAGATTATTATGCTTATGCTTTACATAATGTTTTAGATAAACAAGGTACTTCACAAACAGATGATTTAGATGTTAACTCAATACTTGATTTATCAATAGATCTTGAAGATATTCCAAAGATATTAAATCTAAAGGTAAGTCCAAGTATTTCTTATGATATTAATTTTTATAATTCTTCAGATAATCTTGTGACTGAATATGTAAGAACAGATCTTGAGGATGGAAATTCACTTTATTATTTTACAGGTTCTATAAATAAAGTTTATGCAGTTGTTTCTTCTTCAGGTTATACTACTTATCAAACAGATTATATTACTTTAATACCTGATCAAGAAGTTTATAAAACAGTTAATCTTTCTACACTTTCTTCTTGTGAAGACTCAAAGTTAGAAATTTTAGGTCTTTATGATGGTTCTGGAGTTTTAGAAATTGAAAATATTGATTTTGTTGAAAATGATTTAGATAAAGAATACAGATTAAAGTTTAAATATATTTCATGTACAGAAGATGAAGAATACAATCAAGCTACTTTAAGACTTGGAAGACAAGGTTTAATAGATGATGAATATTTATTCTTTGTTTCAGATCAATTTACTTCTCAAGACATAGATGTTACAAGAGGTTATAAATTTTCACAAGAACATATACCTGACTTTAATTTTGATCTTTTCAATCTTAATTATTCTCAAGATAGATCTTATGATTATTCTGGTGAAGGTTATAAATGGATTGAAATTGATTTTGAAGAATTAAATTCTGATATCTTAGAGTTTTCAACTAACTTTAAGTTCAGAGAAGACTCAATTGTTCCTTTTGAAAACTATGTTTTAAATTATAAATCATTTGCAAGTACTTATGATGAATTTTATTCTTTTGATCCTGTTTTAAATGAATCTTGGACAGAAATACCAATTTATCCTAATGGTTATTTTTATGCAGAGACAAATAAATATTTAATACCTTTTGAAAATACAGATTATATTTATTCTTTTAAATTTAAAGATTGGAATCAAAATCTTTTAGAAGAATATGCTGGTGGTTATCCAGTATCTATTAATAATTTTTATAAATATGATCTAAGTTATTTATATTTAAATCAAGCAGAAAGAAACGGTAGTGTTTTACAATCTTCTCAATATACAAATAATAATTTAGATTATTTAAGTTATGGTTATACTTCATCTTTAGGTAACTCCAGTTCAGGAGATACTCAAAATTCTACAAATAACATGACTTCATTTTTAATACTTCCAGATTATAATACTCTTCCAGGTTCAACAGATACTACTATAAATCAAGAAATCTATTATCATATTAATGTTGATGATTATAATTATTCTTTAGATGATATTAATGCAGAGATTGGTTATTATTTAAATACTTATACTCTTTTAGAGCCAAAAGGTTTTTTTGAAAACACTAATTTTTCAGATTCAAGTATTATTTCTGATGTTTTAGATGAGTACCCTTTAGTTAATACAAGTATTTATTCTTATTTATCTGATGAAAATTTTATATTTAATATTTCAACTAACTTTTCTGGAAACAGAATAATTATTGGTGAAAATAATTTAAGTTTTAAAGTTTTAGATAATTATGGCTCTCCAGTTTCAAATGTTTTAATAAAGTATAAAGTTGATGGTGATGAGCTTATTACTTTAGGGTCTACAAATGAGCAAGGTATGCTTAGTGATCAAAATATTTTTATAAATCTTTCAGATATTGGAAAAAATATTAATTTTGTATTTTTATTTTCTCCAGAGTTTGGTTTCATTGCAAACACAGTTGTAAGAAACAAAGAAATCTATTCTGGATTTTCAATAGTTCCAGAAGACATTAATTTATCTGCAAGTTATTATATTTTAAATGATCAAGTTATAATTGATCAAGTTTCTACAAATAATTATAATCTTTTAAAAGAAACAAATTATTCAAGCACTTTAAAAGAAATTGATTTTGTAGGAGATTCAAGTTTGTTTAATCTTGATTCTATAAAAAATAAAATGATTGAAGATAATAATCTTGTAAAAGATTTATTAGAAGGAGAAAATGAAATTATTACAAGTCTTTTCTTAAACAATAATATTTCTCAATCAACAAATCTTTTAGGTTATTATAAAAATGAAATTGATATTAATAATTCTTCAACACAATTATTAGATATTAATTCAAATGTTGAAATTATTAATCTAGGTTCAATTAATTATGATTTTAATCTTGAAAAGCATTTTATGAAAGGACTATTAATTGAAAATAATAATGTTTCTCTTGAGCTTATAAAAGAAATAAACGAATTAATTACTTTAGATTTAAATCTTTCATCAGATACTTCTCAAGCAACATTTGATAGTATTTCTGTAGAGCTTCCTGAATTTTTAGATCTTGAAGAATTTAATGAAGGTTATTCTTCTTTAGTTGGAGAGTCTTTAACTTCTGATGGTTTAATAATTCCTCTTAACTTTAAGATTAATAACTCCTATTCAGGTTCTCTTCCAACTCCAAAGGAAGATATTAATTTAACTTTTAATGTTAGTCTTGATGATAAATTAGTTTCTTTTAATAAAATTATTTCAATAAAAGTATATGATAAAGAAAATATTTTTTCAATAACTTCTCAAGGAGAATTAGAAATTCATTGTACAACTGATAATTGTTCAGCTGTAGATAATTCTTTTACTTTTAAAAAATTAGTTAATAATTATATTTTAAATTTAGATAAAGATGTTAAAATTAATCCAAATGATTTAATAGAAGTTTCAGATCTTTTAAAAGATATTAATTTCATTGACCTTTCTGAAAAGAACAGAGCTTTATCTTTCAGTGCTCCATATAATTCTGTTAATGAAGAGAATAAACAAGGTAATTTTGATTTAATTTTTAATATTAATATTTTAGATGATTCTTTTAATATAGAAATCCCTATTGATTTTTTAATTACAAAATACTTAGAAGAAGAAACCATAAGTGAAATTACTTTTAATTCCTGTATTGGTGTTGGTGGTCAAAAAACTACACAAAATGATTTATTTATTTTAGGTTATTGTCAAGATACCCAAGATACTTGTAAAACAGGAGAATCTGCTGTTCCAAAAGTATTCTTTAATTGGGCTGAATCTGCTCTTTCAACAGATTATGACGGAAAAACATGGAATAATGTCTGTATAGGTAATAGCCAAAATACAATGTCAAGTAAATATGCTTGTGATTCCTTACAAATGTTAATTTCAATTTTTAATAAAATTGATAATGGTGTAGAAGAACCATTCTATATTAAACTTTTAAATGATGGTATTTCTGATGATCTTTTAAAAGATTTTATAAATTACAATACACTTTACTTAGATTATGATAAACCTAGAGAAGATATATTTTCAGAAGATGCAGTTGATAATGGTTTATTTAAAATAACAATTAATAATTCTCCAGAAATTAAACAATTCCAGCCTGGTATCTATAAAGTTTTAGTATATGGTAATGATTCAAGAAATGCATATATGGGAAAAGAAGAAGATCAAATGATAGATATACGTCTAGAAAAGGTAAGTGATCTTCCTGCATCAGAGATAAGTGTATTCCACTATATGCCATTTAATGGTAATTTAGGTTTAGATGGTACAAGAAAGGGTTACGGTATTAAAAATCAAAATAATAGTGATGTTGCTCAATTAACTCAAGATGTTGATATTAATTATATTGATGTTACAGATGAAATAATTAAACTATCTTTATTTAATTATAATCTAGAAACTTCTCACTTAACACATACATTAGAGTCTGAAGGAAAAATACTTGAATTAAAAAAATATGATAGTGTTATTGAAATGATTTATTCTCCTTCATATCCAGTACCAATATATTCTCATGTAGCATGTATTGATAAAGATAATTTTAGTTATAATCTTTATGAAAATAATAGTGCTTTAAATAATATTATAGGTGGATCATTTATTGATTGGAATTTTAATAATACTATAAGATCAGATGTTAAAACAGTAGTACCAGGAGATGTTACTAGATATGTATTTAACAATAGTAATTTAGAAGGTTCTTTAAACCTTAATTCCATGTTATATCTTCCTGTAAAATTAAATATTAATTCTTCAAAAATTAAAACCACAGGGTTTAAAAATAATAAAAATACAACTTTATTTACAAAGAGTAATCTTACAGGTGTAAATCAAGCAGATTTAGATTTATCTGAAGATGATCATGTTCTTGGAAATGATTTAGCAAACCTTAATACTATTAAAGGTTTATTTACTTTTATAAGTCAAGAAAAAGCATGTATTGAAAAATCTATTGATAATACAACTATTAAATGGATTGATGAAAAAGTTAATTTTACAGAACTAGAATTACTTGATATAAATAGTTATATCCCTTCTGATTATTCTTGTCATGAAGGAGATGTAATCATAGATTAAATATGAGTAATATTTTTTTAAATTTTTTAAATGATTTTGATTTAATCTTACAGTTATTTTTAATTCTTACAATCATTGCATTTATCAGAAGAAGAGTAACTCACAATACATTAGCTCTTTTTTTAATAAGTGTAACAGTTATTGCTATGATCTTTTTATTCTGGCCTGTCTTTAAAATAGGATATATTTTCTATATTCTTTTGTCAGTAGGAGTTGCAGGAATATTTGTTGATTTCTTCTTTATTAGTGCTGGTGGTTCTGCAGAAGAGATGATGGGTAAAAAAATGGAGACTCATGGAACTCCTGGAGCAACTGAACATGCTGCAAGAAATCAATTAGTTAAAAAAATGGGTGGAAGACCTCCTGGAAGATGAATTAAAAATGAATAGTAATAGAGGTTTTTTTGGTGGCATTCCCTTACTTGCAAAGATTTTAGTAGTGTCTGTAATTGCAATTTTGATTGTTCCTGGAGCAATGGCGATCTTTCCTTGGGTTAAGTATGTTATAATGGGTTTAATTGTTTTTTTTATTTATGAAAACGCAGCACAGGCTTTTGGTGAAAAAAATATTCTTACCTTTATTGTGACTGGTATTTTAGCTTATTTTTTAGTTTATAAATATTTATATCTTACAAGTGCTATAATGATGGCATATTTATTTTTAGGCTTTGGTTTAGTTTCTGTTTTCTTTTGGGGAACTTCTACTCTTTCCAGAAAAGGCAAAAAATAATTTTCAATTGGATCTATGGTGTAGCCTGGATAGCACGTAGGCTTGCGGAGCCTAAAACTTGGGTTCAAATCCCAATAGATCCGTCTTTATTCTTCTCTAAATGCCCATAAAATAAGGTTTTTAACACATCTATTTAAAAAGCTTTGGTATTATTAATTAATTAAAACATATAACTTTTATTACATAAAAGGGGGAATTAAAAATGAATAAAAGTACTTTAATAGAAGCTGTTGTTAAGAAAACAGATTTATCAAAAGCAAAAGCTGAAGAGTTTATTAATACAACTTTAGAAGCTATGAAAGTAATTGTAAAAAAAGAAGGTAAATTACAATTAGTTGGTTTTGGTACATTCAAAGTTAAAAAAAGAGCTGCTAGAATGGGTAGAAATCCACAAACAGGAAAATCTATGAAAATAGCTGCTAGTAAAACAGTTTCATTCAAAGTTGGTAAAGAATTTAAAGAGAGATTATAAATCTCTTTTTTTTTCTTTTTCTTTTTTTTCTTTTAATTATTTTTAATCTTTTTCTTATTTAGTAAAAAACCTAATCATTAATTTCTATTTATAAATGTTATTATTATACATATATATAATTCTAATTAAAACTTAAACGAGGATTTTTCAAATATGAATAAAAGATGGTTATCAATTATATTAGTTGTTTTTTTTATTGGTGTTGTTTCTGCAGGAGTTGCTTTATTTGTTTTTCCATATGATCCTATAAACCCACCTTCAGTAGATGATACTGGTTTTACACAAGAAGGTGTAAAAGAAGTTGTACATGCAAATAATCTATTTTCATTTGACTTTTACAATGAATTAAAAGATAAAGAAATGTATTTAGAAGAAAATCTTTTCTTTTCACCTTATAGTATATCAACAGCTTTGGTAATGACTTATGAAGGTGCAAAAGAAGAAACTGCAGAAGAGATGAAAGATGTTTTTTATTTTCTGGAATCTAATATCTTAAGACCAAATTCTGCTGCAATATATAATCAAATAAATAATAAAGATAACGCTTATACCTTAAGAACAGGAAATGCTTTATGGGTTCAAAAAGATTTTGAACTTTCAAAAGAATATTATAATTTAGTTGAAAAATATTATGGTGGTAAAGCAGTTAATTTAGATTTTGAAAATGAAACTGAAAAATCAAGATTAACTATAAATGATTTTATTTCTAAACAAACAAATAATAGAATAGATGAACTTATAAAAAAAGGGGATTTAAATCCAACCACAAGATTAGTTTTAACAAATGCAATTTATTTTTTAGGAGATTGGAAATATCAGTTTGATAAAGATAATACTGTGGATTTAGAGTTTCATAAAACTCTTGATATTTCAATAAATGTTCCTATGATGTATATGTCTTCAAAAAATATGAGAGATATGAAACCAGATCCTGCAAGATTTAATTATGCTGAATTTGAAAAATTTCAAATGATTCAATTACCTTATAAAGATAATGAACTATCTATGGTTATATTACTTCCAAGACAAGGAGAAGATTATAATTATGATAGTCCTGATTATGAAAGGATTAATTATCAATATACTTTAGATGATATTGATTTTACTTTTGAAAAATATACAGAATATAAATCTTTAATGAAAGAAACCAATATGGATGGAATTTATTTACCTAAATTTGAATTTAAGACAAGTTATAATTTAAAAGATATTTTATCAGATATGGGTATGCCAACTGCTTTTTCTCCATCAGCAAATTTTTCTGGTATGAGAGAAGAAAATGATTTGATGATAGATAAAGTATTACATGATGCTTTCATAAAAGTTGATGAAAAAGGGACTGAAGCTGCTGCTGCAACTGCTGTTATTATGGTTGCAACATCTGCAGCTCCAACTAAGCAATTAATATTTAAAGCAGATCATCCTTTCATCTTTTTAATTGAAGAAAATAGCACAGGTAATATTTTATTTATGGGAAGGGTTTTAGATCCTTCTTCTTAATTTTTTTTAAATTAATTTTTAAATAGTTTTAAGAGGTAATATAGGACTGAAAAAAATATATTTATTTTTAATAATTATTTTAGTCTTTGTAGTAGCTTTATTATTCTATAACAAAATTGTATCTAATCAAATTTCTAAAATTGGTGATGCTAACGATTATTGTTTAAAAGAACATAATTGTTGTACACTTGATTCTGATTGTAAGTACATAGATTATACTGGAGGATGTTATACTCCTGAATATATAGATGCAGTTAATGAAGAAAATAAAGAAACTGGTTTATTAAATTCTAGATCACCTCCTTTAGAAGATGGAGAAACAATTTCTTGTGCTTGTATAAAAAATATTTGTTCTATACAATAAACCTTCTTTTTTTCTTTTCCCACCACTTCTTTTAAAACCTTTGTATCATAATTATGTTATACATTTAATATAAAAAAGGAGCAAAGATATATATGTTATCAAAAATAGATGATAGACAAAGATTTACAATTTCAAAAAATCTTTTAAAAGAAAATAAATATTTCTTAGATTTTAATCTAGAAAACTCAACTGTACTTTTAAGTCCATTCTCTACTACTCCCCATCATCACTAATTCTAAAATAATTGTTTCTTCTGACAAGAAAAACAGATTTCTAATACCTACAAGTATAAGAAAGTCTTTTGGCGTCTATAGTTTTGTAGAGGTCACTTTAAAGGAAGATTCTAAACTTTTATTGAAGTTTATTTAAACTTATAATGGTCATAATAGTGTAGTGGTTAGCATAGGAGTCTGTGGAGCTTCTGGCCCGGGTTCAAATCCCGGTTATGACCCTTTTTAACCTTCCTTTTAACCTTTCTTTTAGGTAAAGAAACGGTATAACGAAAGAAAAGTAAACTTTCTTTTAGGTAAAGAAATAGTATAACGTAAGAAAAGTAAAAAGAGATGCTAAAATGAAAAAAAAATAAAAACATTTACTTTTTATATGTTTTTGTAATTAAAATATAATATAGAAAAAAAGATTAAATATGAATGATAAAATAATACTTGAAACCGCAAAAGGTTTTAGAGACTTTTCTCCTGAAGAAAAGATATTAAGAGATAAAGTTATCTTTAAAATAAAAAACATTTTTGAAAATTATGGCTTTTCTCCTCTAGAGACCCCAACTGTTGAAAAATTAGAAATTTTAGAAGCAAAATTTGGAGCTGGAGAAGATTCTGATGCAGTTTCTGAAATCTATAGGTTTAAAGATCAAGGTGATAGAGACTTAGGTCTAAGATATGAGTTTACTTTTGCCTTAGCAAGATACATTGGAATGAATCCTCAAACAAGACTTCCTTTTAAAAGATACCAAATAGGTCCAGTTTTTAGAGATGGTCCTATTAAAGCAGGAAGATATAGAGAGTTTTATCAATGTGATGTGGATATTGTTGGAGTTAATTCTCAAGAAGCTGATGCTGAAATAATCTCTCTTATAGATTATGTTTTTAAAGATTTAAACTTAGAAGTTAACATAGAAATTAACGATAGACGTCTTTTAGAAGAAATTTTAGATTTTCTAAAAATTCAAAAAGAAAAACAAACTTCAGTAATTATAACTATTGATAAGCTTAAGAAAACAGGTAAGGAAGGTGTTAAAAATGAGCTTTTATCTAAAGGTTTAGATGAAAATACTTGCAACTCATTGTTAAATATACTCCTCTCCTCTAAACAAAACCAAGAAGCTTTAGAAGACCTATCTAAAACAATAGGAGAAACAGAAGGTATTGTTTCTTTAAGAAATTTATTTAGTTTTTTAGAGTATTATAATGTTAATTATACTTTCCTACCTTCTCTTGCAAGAGGGCTTGGTTACTATACAGGTCCAATCTTTGAAGTTTTTTTAAAAGATGAAAAAATAATGTCTTCTTCAATTGCTGGTGGAGGAAGATGGGATAAAATGATAGGAAAATACTTGCAAGATGAAAACAGAAGTTATCCTGCTGTGGGTGTTGCTTTTGGTCTTGAACCAATCATGGAAATTATAAAAAAAAGAGAGGGTATGGCAAAGAAAACAACTGCTGATCTTTTTATAATACCAATTGGTGATAAAAATATAAAAGAAGCTATTAGAATAACTCAAGAGATTAGAAAACAAAAAGTTAATACCTCAATTGATCTTTTAAAAAGAAATATTGGAAAAAATATAGATTATGCAGATAAACTTGGTATAACGTATGTTGGTTTTTTAGGAGAAAATGAAATTTTAGAAAATAAAATAAAAATTAAAAATATAAAGACTGGAGAAGAATCTTTAATTGATGTTAAAGATGTTTTTTCTTTTTTAAAATAAATATCTTATTAGTGATTACAAATGGCAATAAACAATTTAATATTTAATGAAATCATTAAAAGAGGATATTCCCTTGAAGGAAACACAAGAGTATGGGATTTATCAGATTCTAAACTTTGGTATATTACTCCTAAACAGTCTCAAGGTTTTTTAAATGTTGAAGAAGATGCAGAATATAAAAAATCTTTAACTGAAGTTGAAATTAGTTTAATTAAAAATAATCTTAACTTTTTACTCTCACAATTAAAAGCAAAATCATATAATATAGTTGATATTGGTTGTGGAAATGGTAAAAAAGCTTCTTTATTTATTGGACAACTTTCAAAACATCTCTCTATTAGATATTGCCCAATTGACATTAGTTCTTACATGGTAAATACAGCTTCTGAAACTATTAGAAAACTAAACATAGGTGATGTTTTAGAGTTTAGTTGGAATATTTCTGATTTTGAAAATCTAGATAATGTTACTGCTCTTTTTAGAAATCAAAGTTATAAACATCATTTTATGTTATTTCTAGGAAACACTATGGGTAATTTTAGCCAAAATAACATCTTAGCAACTATTAAGAAAAGTATGAAGAAAGGAGATTATCTTTTAATTGGAAATGGTATTATTGATAAAGTAACTCCTGAACTTATTAAAAGTTATTATAATAAAGCAATGATTGATTTTTTAGTTCAACCATTAAAGCTTATAGGTTTTAAAAAAAATGAACTAAATTATAGTTCTAGGTTTGTAAATTCAAGAATGGAAATGTATTTTACTGTTTTAAAAGATAAGACAATTAAAAGTATGGATAAAGTTATTAATTTCAAGAAAGGAGATCAGATAACAGTTGGTATTTCTTATAAGTATAAAAAAGCAGATTTTAGAAAGATTTTAGGTAAATTTTTTAGAAAAGTTAAAATCATAACAAATAAAGAAGAAACTTATGCTCTTGCTTTTTGTAATGTTTAGTTTTTTAATTAATTAAAAGAATTATTCTAAAATAAACTAGTTTTAAAATAAAAAATAACTTTTAAAAACAATGCATACAATAATATATAAGTTATTTATAGATATATTTATGTGATTTTTGTATGGCTGAAACAGAACTTAAAAAACAAGTAAGACCAATGTTTGAAAAAAACTGGAAAGAACATTATCAAGTAGATGCTCTTGAAAAACTTGGTTATGAAAGAAAAGTTTGCAGGAAATGTAATAAACCTTTCTGGACAAACACAAACAGAGATACTTGTGCTGAATCTACTTGTGAAGAGAGAAGTTTTATTGGAAAAAAAACAAAAGAATTTTCATATACACAGACCTGGAAAGAAATTGAAAAATTCTTTGAAAGTAAAGGACATACTTCAATACCAAGATACCCTGTTATTCCAAGATGGAGAAATGATCTTTATTTTACAAATGCATCAATCATTGATTTTCAACCATATGTTGTTAATGGAGAAGTTAAACCTCCAGCAGATCCTTTAATAGTTCCACAAACTTCAATAAGGTTTGGAGATATTACAAATGTAGGGGTTACTGGAACACATTATACAACTTTTGTAATGTTTGGTCAACATGCTTTTAATACAGATCCTAAAAAACCATACTGGAAAAACGAAGCTCTTTCTCTAGATTTTGAATATTTAACAAAAGTTATTGGTGTTAAAGAAAAAGATTTAGTGTTCTTTGAAGATGTTTGGGAAGGTGGAGGTTATTTTGGACCTTCAATGGAATATTATGCACATGGTGTTGAACTTGGTAATTGTGTTTTTATGCAATTTCAAGATCTTGGAAATAAACAATATGATCAATTAAAAAGACCAATTATAGATATGGGTGCTGGTTTTGAAAGACTTGCATGGTATACAAATGGTACACCAACAAGTTATGATGTAACTTTTAAAGATTTATTAGATTATTTAAAGAAATATACAAAAGTTAAATTTGACGGAGAACTTTTAGAAAGATTCTATAAACTTTCAGGAGAATTAAATATTGATGAAATTTCAGATGTTGATAAAAAATATGATGAGATTTCAGAAAAACTAGGTTTTGATAAAAAAGAACTTCTAGAAAAACTTTCTCCTGTTCATGCACTTTATGCTATATGTGATCATACTAAAACTTTACTTTATACTTCAACTGATGGTTTATTACCTTCAAATTCAGGTGGTGGTTATAATTTAAGAATCTTAGCAAGAAGAGTTTTAGATTTAAATAAAGAATTTAATTTTAATTTAGATTTTGAAAAAATATTTGAAATACATGTAACTTCTTTAAAAGATTTTGATCCAACTTTAAGAAATGGTTTAAAGACTGTTATTGATGTTTTTAGAGAAGAAGAAAAAAAATATATTGCAAGTAAAGAAAAAGCTGTTCAAAAAATAAATGCTTTTTCATCTTCTAAAAAACAATTAACCACAGAAGATCTTGTAACTTTATATAAAAGTGATGGAATTACAGCTGAACAAATAAAAGAAGTTTATAAAGATATTGAAATTCCAACAGATTATTTTACAAAAATAACTTTAGATAATGCTCAAGAAAAAGCAAAACAAGAAAACTTCTTAGATAAGCTTTTAGAAAATGAAAATAAAGAAATAATTAAAGCTTTAAAAAATACAGAAAAATTATATTATCAAGGAATTACAGAGGTTACTGCAAAAGTAATTTTTTCTTCTAAAAAATTTATTATTCTTGACAAAAGTGTTTTCTATCCTCAAGGTGGAGGACAAAACTATGATCATGGAACAATAAATGGTCTTTATGATGTTTCTGAAGTTTATAATTATGAAGGAAAAATATTAGTAGTTATAGATAATTCTCAAAAAGAGTTAAATATTGGACAAAATGTAATCTGTTTAGTTGACAGAGAGAGACAAAGACAACTTAGATCTCAACATTCTTCAACACATCTTCTTAATGCTGCTGCAAGAAAAGTTTTAGGAAATCATATCTGGCAAGCAGGTGCTTTTAAAGACGTTTCTCAAGCTCATTTAGATGTAACTCATTATAGAGCAATTACTGATGAAGAGATAAATGAAATTGAAAATCAAGTTAATGAATGGATTCTTGAAGGAATACCAATAAATAATTATGAACTTTCAAAAGATGAAGCTGAGAAAAAATATGGTTTTAGACTTTACCAAGGTGGTGCAATTCCTGGGAATATTTTAAGAATATTAGAGGTTCAAGGAATAGATGTCCAAGCATGTGCAGGTCTTCATTTAACAAACACATCTCAAGCTGGTATTTTTAAGATTATTAAAAGAACTTCTGTTCAAGATGGTGTTGAGAGAATAATTTTTACAACTTATAAATCTGCTTTAAAGTATATTAAAGAAAATGAAAATATTTTAAATAACTCTTCTCAAGTTCTTTCAGTTTCAAGAGTTGAACTTGAAAAAACCATTAAAAATTTCTTTAAGGAATGGAAAGAACAAAGAAAAGAAATTGATTCTTTAAGAGAAAGAATTGCTGAATATGAAACTAATAATTTAATTGTTCCTAAAGATAAAAAAATTATTGCAAAGTTTAATTTAGATTCAACTGAAATTTTAAAAATCTTTAAGAAAGTTGGCTCTATTGATAAAGCAAAAGATAAAACAATTGCTATATATAACAATAATGGTAATGTCTTTATCTATAAAGGACCAGATTCAAAGATTTCAATTGAAGAAATTAAAGCTGAGCTTGAAGAAAAATTAAAAAGAAAAATAAAAGGAGGAGGAAATATCCTCTTCCAAGGTAAATTTATATAAAGTGAATAAAAAATGAATTTTTTAAAAATAATTTCTTTTATCCTAATAGGATTAGTTGTTTTCTTAGTAGCATCTTCATATCTTGCAAATGATTCTTTTCAAGATGTAAAATCAGATACTTCTGATAAAATAGATTCAACTATTGAAGATGTTAAAGATAATAATCTTTTTTCAAAACCAAAAGATGCATATGATTCTATAAAAAATAAAATCACCTTTGGTTCTTTTGATAGAAATATTTCAACTGAAGTATTTTTTTGTCCTGAAGATGATTGTTTAAAAGAGCTTTTAGATTTAATTTCTTCTTCTAAAAAAACAATTGATTGTGCTGTGTATGATGTTTCTCTTGAAACTGTAACTGATGCTTTAATTGAAAAATCAAATCAAGGTATAGAAATAAGGTTTGTTTCAGATTATGGAACTTCTCAAAATAAATCTTCAAATTTAGGTATATTAAAAGATTCAAATGTTACAGTTCTTACAAACCCTACAGAATCTTCTTACATGCATAATAAATTTTGTGTTTTTGATGAAAAAATTGTTTTTGTAGGTTCAATGAATTTTACATTAAATGGAAATTATAAAAATAATAATAATGTTTTAATAATTGAAGATAAAGAAATTGCAAAAGAATATACTAACAAAATAGATTCTTTTTTTAAAGGAGAATTTTCTCCAAAACCAAAAGAAGTTTATAATGTTAATAATTATGGTAATTTAGAAAATTATTTTTGTCCTGAAGATGACTGCCTTTACCATCTTTTAAGACTTGCAAATGATGCAAATTATTCTCTTGAATGTATGCTTTTTAGTTATACTTTAGATGATTTCTTTCAAGAAGTTGTTGATAAAAATATAGATCAGAGATATATCTTGGAATCAAGAGGGATAAGTCAATATTCTAAATATAATGATCTTAAGAATAATTCCATTCCTGTTATTTTAGATCAAAACCCAAATAGTATGCATAATAAATTTTGTATTATTGATGATTATATTGTTTTAACTGGTTCTATGAATTATTCAAATAATGGTACAAAGAATAATGATGAAAGTTTTTTAGTTATACATGATCTAGAAATTGCACAAGAATATAAAGATTATTTCAATGACTATTGGACATCTTGGAGTAATAACTAAACTTATAAAAGAAATTTGTTTATAAACTTATTGCTTCTATATATATAATGTAGTAAAGGGGCTGTGGTGTAGCCTGGTTAGCATTTAAGCTTTGGGAGCTTACGACCCCCGTTCAAATCGGGGCAGTCCCACTCTTTTACTAAACTTTTTTAATAGATTATTATGGTTTTAAAAAAAACTAATCAAATTAAATTAAGATTTAAAAATTTGCCTCAAGCAGATGCTTTAAGAAAATCTAGTTCTTATAAAAATAAAATTTCTGTTTTTAATAGTTCTTTAAATAATAGAACAAAAATAATTTCAGAAAATTTAATTTTAAAAATTAATAAAAAAAATATTTCTCAAAATATAGATTTTTTAAAAAAATTAAAATTTAAGTCTGACTTAAATGTTTTAAATTTAATTAATGTTTCTAATTTTTCTAAAGATTATTTATTAAATTATTTAAGAGATATTAATAATAAATATAAATTAAATCTTAAGATAGATAATTTAAGTAAACCTTCAAACTATATTAAAGAAATATATGGTTCTAAAAAAATTAATCTAGAAGAAAGAATATCAATTAAATTTCTTTTAAATTTTGCAAAAAAAAGTAATCTTTTAACAAATAAATATAAAGAATTATTAAGTATTTCTGAAAAATATAAAGAAATAAATTTAGTTAAATATGAAAAAGAACTTTTAAAGAAAATAGAAATTGATCTTGAAAATATAAATAGAGATTCTATAATTTCAAGTCAAGAAGCAAAAGAATCAAGAGATGCTGAAAAAAGAATTCCAAATTATTATAAATCTCTTTTGAAATCTAAAAAAGAAAATTTTTTGCAAATTCAAGAAAGATTGAAAGAATTAAATCAAGAAATAATTTCTATTTTACCAGAAGTAATTGCTAGTGCTGATTTAATTGAGTATATAAAAAAAGAAGAATTTTTTAAAAATTATAAAAAATAGTACTGTTTTTATTTTAATAGAAAGCTTAATAGTTTCTTTTTTAAACATATTGCCTTATATAATATATTACTTAAAATATGTGATTATATATGCCTTCAGATGAAAAATATAAAATAAAAGATTTAAACGAATGGTTTAATGATATTATCTTTAAAGCAGAACTTATTGATATTAGATATAACTTAAAAGGTTTTACTGTATTCAGACCAAGATCTGTTTTTTCAATAAGTAAAATGTTTAGATTATATGAAGATAAGTTTAATGAAACTGGTCATCAACAAGTAATGATGCCTGCATTAATACCTGAAGAAAATTTTTTAAAAGAATCAGATCATATTGAAGGCTTTACTCCTGAAGTTTTCTGGGTAACTAAACATGGAGATGAAGATTTTGAACAAAAGTATGCATTAAGACCAACTTCTGAAACTGCATTTTATTATATGTTTAAATATTGGACACAAAGTTATAGAGACTTACCTTTAAAAACATATCAAAGAGCAAATGTTTTTAGATTTGACTCAAAAGCTACAAAACCATTTATTAGAGGTAGAGAATTTTATTGGTATGAATCTCATAATATTTTTGAAACTTTACAAGAAGCAGTAAATCAAGTTTATGAAGATATGCAAATTACAGAAGATATGCTTCATGAAGAATTTGGTATACCATTTATTTTCTTTAAAAGACCACAATGGGATAAATTTCCTGGAGCTGTAGATACTTTTGCAGCAGATACTATTTTAGATAATGGAAGAATATTACAACTTCCTTCAACACATCTTTTAGGAACTAAGTTTACTGAAACTTTTGATGTTAAATTTAAAGATAAAGATGATGAAATGAAATATCCATTTGGTACTTGTTATGGTCCTGCAATTTCAAGAATATATGGTGGAATGATTTGTGTTCATGGAGATTCTCTTGGTTTAAGAATACCTTTTGATTTAGCTCCTGTTCAAATAATTTTAGTTCCTTTATATTTTAGTGATTTTGATAATACTAAATTAGAGGCCTTTTGTTTAGATATAGCTCAAGATTTAGATAAACTTGGGTATAGAGTAAAAATAGATGATCAGACTTCAAAAACTCCAAAAGAAAGATTTTCAGAATACGAAATGAAAGGAATCCCTATAAGAATAGAAATTGGTCCAAAAGATATTTTTTCAGGAACAGTTGTAATCTTTAGAAGAGATTTAAATGAAAAGAAAAAAGTTGATGTTTCAGATATTTTTGATGAAATAAAACTTATTGAATCTGAGTTTATAAATAACTTAAGATCTCAAGCAGATGATGTTTTTGAAGAAAAAATTATAACTGTAAACAACATGGATGATTTAAAAGAAGTTATAGATGATAACCTTGTTGCAAGAGTACCATTTTGTTCAATAGATATGGATGGTAAAAATTGTTTTGAAGAACTTAAAGCTGAAACAAAAGGTGGAGACATTAGAGGAGTAAGGATGGATGTTAAAGAAGTTCCTGAAGAAAATGATGTTTGTGTTGTTTGTAAAAAGAAAGCTCAATCTATTGTGTATGTTGGTAAAAGTTATTAATTTCTTTTAAAGAAGCTTTAATAATTAAAAGGTAAAATAAAATGGAATTTAGTTTAGTATCTAAATATTTTCAAAGACTTGAAAAAACTTCAAGTCGTCTTGAAATGAGAGATATCTTATCAGAATTATTTTCTATTTGTTCTCTTGATCAAATATCTAAATTAATTTATTTTTGTCAAGGTAAGATTGGTCCAAAATATAAAGGTAAAGAAATAAATATTGGGCAATCAACTCTAATTGTAATTTTATCAAGATATCTTGGACATACTGTAAGCACAATTTCAGATAAATTTAAAGAACTTGGAGATTTAGGTTTAGTTGTTGAGAGTTTATCTTCAGGAAAAAAACAAGAAACTCTTTTTTTCAAAGAACAATCTTTTTTGCAAGTTTACTCTTCTTTTGAAAGAATGACAGAGATTGATGGAAAAGGTGCAATTGATACAAAAATAAAAATTTTTGAATCTATTCTTTATAATGCAGATAATCTTTCTGCTAAATATATAATAAGGTTTCCAATTTCCTTAAGATTAGGTTTTTCAGACTCAACAATTATTGATGCTTTATCTTTATTGGAAGAAAATGAAGAAAAACAAAAAGAAGCTAGAGATTTAATTTTAGAAAAATATAATTTAGTTTCTGATCTAGGACTTATTGCAAAACAATTTAAAGAAAATAAAACTCAAGGTATTAAAGAATTATCTGTTCAACCATTAATTCCTTTAAAACCAGCTCTTTGTGAAAGATCAAAAGACTTAAATGAAATTTTTGAAAGACTTGGTAAAGATGGAGAATTTTTAATTGATTCAAAGATTGATGGTTTTAGAATGCAAGTACATAAGCTTGATGATACTGTAAAGATTTATTCTAGAAATGAAGAAGATATAACTTCTATGTTTCCAGATATAACTTCTAATATTTTAAAAATAAAACATAATTTTATAATTGATTGTGAAGCAATAGGTTATGATCCTATTAATAAAAAATATCATGATTTTCAAGTAACAATGCAAAGAAAAAGAAAATATGATATTTCTGAAAAATCAAAAGAACTTCCTTTACATTTAAAAGTTTTTGATATTATTTATTTTGATGAAAAAAAAATACATCTTTTACCTTTTAGAGAAAGAAGAGAACTTTTAGAGAAATATTTTAATATTCCTCCAGTAATTTCTCCAACAAAAATATTAATTACAAACAATCTCTTAGAGCTTGAAGATTTCTTTCTTGAAATGAAAGATTCAGGTTTTGAAGGCTTAATTGCAAAAGATCTTAATTCTCCTTATAGTGCAGGATCAAGAGGTTTTAATTGGATTAAATACAAAAAATCTTATGATAAAGAAAATCTTGACACAATTGATGCTGTTATTATTGGTGGTTTTTTTGGACAAGGTAAAAGAACAGTTACTGGTCTAGGTGCAATTTTAGTTGCTTTATATGATGAAAAAAAGAATCTCTATTATTCTCTTGCAAAAGTTGGAAGTGGACTTAAGGATGAAATTTTAGTTGAGCTTTCTGAAAAGTTAAAAAAAATAATAATTCCAAAAAAACAAGATAATGTAGTTTCAAACATTGAGCCTGATTTTTATGTTCTTCCAAAAATAGTTGTTGAAGTTAATTATGATGATATTACAGTTAGTTCTGTTCACACAGTTCCATTAATTAATAGAAATGAAACTCTTGCACTTAGGTTTCCAAGATTTGTAAAATACAGAACAGATAGAACAGAAAAAGATACAACTTCTCTTGAAGAAATTGCAAGACTTTTTTCTCTTCAAGAAAAATCATTTTCTTAAAAATTTATTTACTTTTTTTTCAGTAAATTCTTTTATTTTTAATTTATCTTTTTCAAGATTTAAAGCACTACTAAATATATATCCACTTGAAGCAATTCCACAAAAACTTAAGATGTTTTTTGTAAGTCCTTTTGTAAATTTATTACAAGTTAGTAAATTATATATTTTTGGAGCTCCAGAAGTTGTTAAAACAAGTGCTTTTTTATTTTTTAAAAGTCCTCTTGGAATAGAGTTTACATATTTATAAGCAAAACCAGGAGTAAATACTCTATCACAAAATCCTTTTAAAATTGCAGGCATTGTTCCCCACCAAATAGGGTAGATAAATATTAATTTATTACTTTCTTTAATTTTGTTTTGAATTTCTTTAGTTTCATTTGAAATAATTCTATTTAATTCTTCTTTTTCAAGAATTGGATTAAATTTCATTTTATAAAGATCTAATACTTGATAGTCCATTTTTTTTTCTTTTAAAATTTCTATTGTTTTTGTAAGTATTTCTTTATTATAACTTTCTTTATCTGGATGAGAATATATTATTAATATTTTTGATTTCATTTTAAATAACCTCTTTTTTTCTTCTAGAAATAAAAATAGAAAAGAAGACTTTATTTTTAGAAGTCTTCTTTTTAAAAACAATCTTAATATTGTTTAATTGATGACCACATAATTTCATCATGTGGATTAATTTCAATTCCTTTTGGTGTTATAAATAAAGGATGTACTTTTTGATCATGCTTTGTTCCTCTTAATTTTCTAATGAAAATTGATCTATGAGGTGGTATAAAGTAAAGCATAAATATCCCATCTACTACAAATTCTTCAACACCAAATGCAGAAAAGTCGTGTGGTCCACCAGAAGTTTCAGCTGTTAGCATGGTTGTACAATCTAAATCTTTCAAATAATCTGAAAATCTAAAAAGAAGATTTCTTAATTTTCCAGGATCAGTTATCCATGCAGAAAAAGCTGTTGTTGAATCAATTGCAAGTCTTTTTGCTCCAATATCTTTTACCATAGAGGTTATAATGTCAAGCTCTTTATCTATTTGTGGCTCAATTGGTTTTCTAGGGTCAATATGCATCCTATAGATTTTCATTAAATCTCTTTGCTCAAGTGATTTAATATCCCAACCAAAGTTTTCCATGTTCCAGACAATATTTTTAAGATTGTCTTCAACAGTTACAAAAAGACCTGGCTCACCATATTTTCTTGCCCCTTCATAAATAAAAGTGGTTGCAAAAATAGTTTTTGCAGAACCTGCACCTCCTGATACTAAGACAGATGCTCCTCTAGGAATTCCTCCATCTATAAGTTCATCAAAACCAATAACACCAGTTGGTACTCTTTCCATTTTTTAAACACCTTTTTTAAATATTTGCTTATATAAAATATAAACATATAATATAATGTAAGGTAAGTTATTTAAAAGTTTACTTTATTTAAACCAAATAATAATAATATTTATAATACATAAAAAAACTTCTAAAAAACCGTTTTTTGAAGAAAAAAACACATCTATTTAAAAAGTTTTTGTATGTAAATTACTTTATGCTCTTATTATCATCTCTCTATTTATCTATACCGTCAAATTTTACAAAATATATATATTTATCACTATTTAAATTTAGAGCAAAAGAGTTTATGAGATTATATTTATAAGTATAGCTTTTTTAAGAAGGTGTTTATTTTGGATCAAGAAGATTTTATAATGGAAGAAGAAAATTTAGAAGAAAAATATTCTTCAGAAGATGAAGAAAAAGTTACAAAAGTTAGAAAATTAAGTAAGAACAGAAGACAAAGAAGACTAAAAGATGAAATTGTACATAATTTTATACCTCTTCATACAGTTGCTAATGAAAAAGATTTAGCAGAGCTTTCTTTAAAAAACATATTAGTTGAAAAACTTCCTTTAATATTAATTACTGATTCTGCTATAAGACATTTAGAAGTTAAAGTAGGAGATGTCATTAAAATAAAAAGAAAAAATGAAATCATTGGGGATGTTTATTATTATAGAAGGGTTGTAGCTGATGAATAAATCATTTTCTTTAAGCAACCTTTTTTTTAAAATTTTTAAAAAAAATATAAATGTGATTGTAAATGGATAATTGGCCATTAATTGAATCTTATTATAAAACCGCAGGACCTATAGATCAAATTTTAAAATCTTTTGATCAATTTATTGAGGAAAAAATACCAGAAATTGTTGAAGAATATTCAGATGTTGAATGTAATAACAATGTTAGAATTAAACTTGAAAATGTTGAAATTTTTAAACCTGAAATTGTTGAAGCAGACAGAAGTGCAAGATTAAGACTTACACCAATGGAAGCAAGACAAAGAAACATTAATTATGCAGGTGCTATTTATTTAGATATTAAACTTTACAGAAAAGATGTTTTAATTGATGAAAAAAGAACATATGTTGGTGAAGTTCCTATTTTAGTAAAATCAAAATACTGTAACCTTAATGGTCTTTCAGAAGAAGACTTAATTGAACAAGGTGAAGATCCTTTAGATTTTGGTGGTTATTTTATAATTAATGGTTCTGAAAAAGCTTTAATTACTCAAGAAGTTTTAGCACTTGATAGAATTTTAATTAGTGAAACTTCAGGTGTTGTTAAAGCACAAGTAATCTCTGTTAAAGGAGCTTTTAAAGGTAAAGTTAAAGTTGAAAGAAATTTAGAAGGATTGATGTATATTTCATTTCCATCTTCTCCAAGAAAACTTGCACTTGTTGAACTTTTAAATGCTTTAGGGATAACAAAAGAAAAAGATATTGTTGAGCTTTTTTCTGATCAAAAAGTAATTAATAATGAAATTTTATTAAATATTGATAAAATTGGATGTACAACAGAGCAAGAAGCTTTAGATAAAATTGGTAAAGCTGTTGCTCCTTCTCAAACACAATCTTATAGATTAAGAAGAGCACAAGAAGTAATAGATTCTTTCCTTTTACCACACATTGGTCAAGATAAAAAAGATAGAGCTGCAAAGGCCTTCTATTTAGTAACAATGACAACAAAAATTATTGAAAAAGTTTATAAGTTAAGAGAAGATGAAGATAAAGATCATTATTCAAACAAAAGACTTGAACTTTCTGGAAAATTAATGGAAAACTTATTTAGATATTCTTTTAAACATTTTGTAAATGATTTAAAATTCCAGATTGATAGAACAATTTCAAGACATAGAAAATTAAATATTACAACAGTAATAAGACCAGATGCAATTTCTGATAGAATTAGATTTGCTGTAAGTACAGGAACTTGGGTTGCAAATGTTACTGGTGTTTGTACTTTCATGGATAGAATGAATTTTATTGCTCCATTAACAAATTTAAGAAAAGTAAAATCAACTCTTGATTCTCAAAGAGAACTTTATGAAGCAAGAGATGTTCATGGAACTCACTGGGGAAGATTATGTCCAGTTGAAACTCCTGATGGACCTAATTGTGGTTTATCTAAAAATCTTTCTATTCTTTCAAGAATTACAACAGATGTAAGATCAGAAAGTATATTAAAAACAATAGAAATTGAAGAAATTAAATTGTGAAGACTTATGCCTATTAATAAAAGTAAAATATATATAAATGGAAGTTTAGTTGGATTTCATAACAATCCACAAAAACTAAGACAAGATCTTTTAAAAAAAAGAAGAAAAGGAGAAGTTGATGACCAAGTAAACATTGCTTTTAATCAAGAGACAAATGAAATCTATATAAGCACTGATAGTGGTAGAGTTCAAAGACCTTTGATTATTGTTGAAAATGGAAAATCAAAATTAACTTCTGATCATTTAAAAGATATAAAAGATCAAAAAATAATTTGGGATGATCTTGTAAAAGATGGTGTTTTAGAGTATTTAGATGCTGAAGAAGAAGAAAATGCTTTAGTTGCTTTAGACGAAAAAGAATTAACTCCTGATCACACACACTTAGAGATTTCAGGAACTGCTATTTTTAGTGTAATTTCATCAATGATTCCATTTATAAATCACAACATGGCTGGTAAAGCTATTCACGGTGCAAAAGTTTTCAAACAAGGTGTAGGTATCCCTTCTGCAAATTATAGAAATAGATTTGATACTGAAATGCATGTTCTTTATTATCCTCAAAGAACATTAATTACTACAAGAACAGAAAAAATTATACAATCTTATAGAAGACCAATGTCTCAAAATGCAGTTGTTGCTATTATGCCTTTTAAAGGATATAATATGACAGATGCTTTAATAATTAATAAAGGTGCAATTGAAAGAGGAGTTGGAAGATCTTCATACTACAGAACATATTCTGCTCAAGAAAACAGATATCCTTCAGGACAAGCAGATGAATTTATTGTTCCTGATGAAACAATTGTTGGATATAGAGGAGATGAAGTTTATAAAAACTTAGGTGCAGATGGAATTGCAAATGTTGAATCATATGTTGAAGAAGGCGGAGTTGTTATCGGTATGTCTTCCCCTCCAAGATTTGTTGAAGAAATCTCAGAATATGGTGTTGTATCTGAAGAAAGAAGAGAATCTTCTGTAACTTCAAGAAGACATTTGAAAGGTTTTGTTGACAAAGTAATGTTAACTCAAACTGTTGGTGGAATTAAGATTTGTAAAGTTAAGGTAAGATCTGAACTTATTCCTCAAGTAGGAGACAAATTTTGTTCAAATCATGGACAAAAAGGTGTTATTGGGGCAGTTATAAATGAAGAAGACATGCCTTTTACATCAAGTGGTATGAAACCTGATTTTTTATTAAACCCTCACTCAATTCCTTCAAGAATGACTATTGGTCACTTACTTGAAACTATTGGTGGAAAAGTTGCTTCTTTAAAAGGAGAAATTATAGATGGTACTCCTTTCTATATTGATAAAGATAATCTTTTAGAAACTTTAAAAGCATATGGTTTTAGAGAAGATGGAAAAGAAACATTTTATGATGGAACTACTGGAGAAAAAATGGAAATGCCAATTTTTGTAGGTCCAGTTTCATTTAAAAGATTATATCACGTTGTTACAAATAAAATACAATCAAGAGATACAGGTTCTATACAATTATTAACCAGACAACCAACCGAAGGTAAAGAAAAAGGTGGTGGACTAAGATTTGGTGAAATGGAAGGAGATGCTTTAATTGGTCATGGATCAGCTATGCTTTTGCATGAAAAATTAATAGATTCAGCAGATGAACTTGAAGTCCATGTTTGTTCTGATTGTGGAATGATTGCAATTGACGATAAAATAAGAAATAGAAAATATTGTCCTGTGTGTACAAACAGTACAATTGAAAAAATAAAAATTAGTTATGGTTTTAAGCTTCTTTTAGATGAACTTAAAGCTTTAGGTGTGTATCCAAAACTTGAAATTGGAGACAAAATAAATTAAAAACTTTATAAAAAGGATTAATTATGAGTGGTGTTAAGAAAATAAAATCAATTGAGTTTAATATATTAAGTCCAGAAGTTATTAGAAAGATGTCTGCTGTAGAAATTTCTAGATCAGATACTTATGATAAAGATGGATACCCAATAGAGAGAGGGGTAATGGATCTTCACTTAGGGGTAATTTCTCCTGGTTTAAGATGTAAGACTTGTGGACATGGTATGAAAGATTGTCCTGGTCACTTTGGACATATTGAACTTACAAGACCTGTAATGCATCCTAAATTTACAGAAAAAATATTACCTGTTCTTCAATCTAGTTGTAAAGAATGTGGTAAACTTTTAATTGAAGATGAAAATAGAACAGAGCTTATGAGATATTCTCAAGATCCTGATAAACTTGCAAAATTCATAATTGATACTTCAAAAACTTTAAAAAAATGTCCTCATTGTCAAACAGAAATTTCAAAAGTTTCTTTAGATAAACCAACTAATTTCTTTGTAGATGGTGAAAGATTATATCCCTCAGATATTTTAGATTGGATTTTAAAAATAGAAGATAAAGATTTATTTTTATTTGGATACTCAGAAAAATTAAAACCACAATGGTTTATTTTAAATGTTTTGCCAGTTCCTCCAGTTTCAATGAGACCTTCTTTATCTTTAGAAAATGTTGTTACTGCTGAAAATGATTTAACTCACATGCTTTTAAACATTGTAAGAATTAATTCAAGACTTCATGAAAATATGAATGCTGGTGCTCCACAAATAATTATTGAAGACTTATGGGATCTTTTACAATACAATGTTACAACCTATTTTGATAATAATACAGCTGGTGTACCTCCTGCAAAACACAGATCTGGAAGAGCTTTAAATACTTTAGCTCAAAGATTAAAAGGTAAAAAAGGAAGATTTAGATATAACTTAATTGGAAAAAGAGTTAATTCTGCATCAAGATCTACAATATCACCTTCAACAGAAATTGCAATTGATGAACTTGGTGTTCCTCAAGAAGTTGCAGATACTTTAACTGTTTCTGAAAGAGTAACTTCATGGAATATTGCAAAAATTAAAGATTTTATTATGCAAGATAAAGTAAAATATTTAATTTCTAAAAACAATAGAAAAAGAATAATTACAGAATCAAATAGACAAGAAATAATAGATGCCTTAGAAGAAGGAACTATTGCTAAAAGAAAAATGGTTGATGGAGATTTAGTAATTTTTAACAGACAACCAACACTTCACAGATCTTCAATTATGGGACACAAAGTAAAAGTTTTACCAGGTAAAACCTTTAGATTAAATCCAATTTCATGTGCTCCTTACAATGCGGACTTTGATGGTGATGAAATGCAAATTCACGCTCCACAAAGCGAATCTTCTATTGCTGAAATTAAAAATCTTTTAATGGTTAATAATCATGTTTTAAGTATTAGACATGGTAAACCAATTATTACACCTACAGAAGACTTAATTTCTGGTGGTTTTTTACTTACAAAATATGATACAGAGTTTACAAAAAAAGAAGCTATGGAAATGTTATATTCTATAGGTATTACAGAGCTTCCTTCAGCTGATAGAGGAAGAGGTCTTTATTCTGGTAAACTTATCTTTAGTCAAATTTTACCAAGTGATCTTAATTTAGAGTATGAAAATAAAATGTACACTATTATTAAGAAAATAAAAGGAAAAGTTACAAAAAAAGATATTGAAAAATATGATTGTTACTTTAAAGTTGAAAAAGGAAAATTAGTTTCTGGTGTTTTTGATGAAAGAGCAACTTCTCCTAAAAATCTAATTGATGTTATAGTAAGACATTATCCTATAGATTTTATTTCTGAATTTTATTATAAATTATCAAAATTAGTTTTTTATGCTTTATCAAAGAAAGGTTTAACAATTGCTTTAGATGAGTATAAAACAACTAAAGAACTTCAATCAGAAATTGATCAAAAAATAAAAGAATTAATTGTAAGTACAAATGCAATTGTTAAAAAATATGAAAATAAAACATTACCTTTAGTTTCTGGTAAAAACCTTGATGAAACTTTTGAAATTGAGATGATGACAGCAGCATCTAATGTTAAAGATTATATCTCAGATAAAATACTTCTTGAAAAATTCAATGATATGTATGATGATAGAAAAGTTTCAAATAACAATACAACTATGCTTTCAAGTGTAGGTGGATCTAGAGGAAAAGTTTTAAATGTTGTAAACATTATTGGTCTTTGGGGACAAGTAACTGTTAGAACAGGAAGAGCTAAGAATGGTTTTAAAAATAGACTTTTAAGTTCTAACCTTTTAGGTTCAAATGCTTTAATGGATTATGGTTTTGTTAAAAATAATTTCTATAATGGTATGACCCCTAAAGAATATTTCATCCACTCAATTGGTGGAAGACAAGGTGAAATTGACACTGGTGTTTCTACAAAAGTATCTGGATATCTTTATAGAAGACTTTCAAATGCTTTAAAAGATCTTGTTGTGCAAGATGATTTATCTGTAAAAACAGCAGATGGACAAGTAGTACAATTTACTTATGGTGATGACGGTCTTTCACCTGATAAAGCATATCTTGGGAAGAATATTAATTTCTTCCACGAGTAGATATGTTATGTTTGTTGGACAATTAAAATATTAAATGTGAAATATTATGAGAGAACTTCCAAAATTAGTTTTAGAAAGAATTGAAAACTATTCTAAAAAGAAAAGTTTTAGTGATGCAAAGCAAAAAAAATTAGTTGAAATTGTAACTAGAAAATACAATGATTCTTTAGTAACTCCTGGAGATGCAATGGGTTTAATTGCTGCTCAATCAATAGGTGAACCTGGAACACAGTTAACTTTAAGAACAAAGCACTATGCTGGATCTTTAGAAGTATCTGTAGGTCAAGGAATACAAAGAGTAATTGAAATTGTTGATGGAAGATTATCTTCTAAATTTCCTTCTATGAAACTTTATTTAAAGAAAGATGTTTTTAATAATGATAAAAAAATAAATAAATTTGCAAAAAGTTTAATAGATATTAAAGTTGGAGCAATTGGAGAGTTTCAAGAAGACTTCTTAAATAGAACTGTTTCTTTTGTTTTAGATCATGAAAAAATAAATGAACTTGATATTGATAAAGAAGAAGTAATGACACTTATCTATGATAAAATAATTGATGTTTATGTTTCAAAAAGATTTACTCCAAATAAAAATGGTATAAATTTTACTTTTGATAAAGATACTCCTCTTTTTAATATTAGAAAAGCTATTATTAAATGGAATAAAATACCTTTATTTGGTATAAAAAACATAGAATTAACTGTTGTTTCAGAAGAGAATGGAGAAAAAGTAATTATTACTAAAGGTTCTAATCTTTCTGAAATTTTAAAAGTTGAAGAACTTGATACTCAAAGAAGTTACACAAATGATATTTTAGAAGTAAATAAAGTTTTTGGAATTGAAGCTGCAAGAGAATCAATAATAAGAGAACTTTATAATACTTTTGATAGTAATGGAATTGATATTAACAAAAGACATATTGCAATTTTAGCAGATCTTATGTGCTTTAATGGAAAAGTTAAAGGAATTGTAAGAACTGGGATTACAGGAGAAAAATCAAGTCCATTTGCAAGAGCTTCTTTTGAAGAAACTGTTAAACATATTCTTTCAGCTGCATTTGATGGTGAAAGAGAAAACTTCAAAGGAATTATTGAAAATTTAATTGTAGGACAACCAATACTTGCAGGAACTGGTAGAGTAAAACTTACTCTTGATCCTAAAAATCTTAAAAAAATGATAAAAAAACAAGAGAGTTTAATTGAAGATAAATAAATAAAAAAGAGATTCCTTTTTTAAATGTTGTGAAGCATAATTATATATTATATTAAAGGAATTTTTTTTAAAAAAAATATAAGTGATTAATATGGATTGGAATAGATTTAATACACAATTAAGAAGTGCAGTTGATACAGGAAAAGTAATTTATGGAACTAAAGAGACTTTAAGAGAATGTCTTGTTGGTGAACCTAAATTAATTGTAGTTTCAAAGAATATAAAAAACATTACAAAAAAAGAAATTGAACATTTCTCAAACAAACTTAATATTCATTTTATTGAATATCCTGAAAATGGTTTTGAATTAGGTTCTGTTTGTGGAAAACCTTTTAATATTTCTTCACTTGTAATTAAAGATTTAGGTCAATCATCAATTGTTGATGTTATTAACTTAAAAGAAGTTGTTGAAGAAAAAATGACTAAATCAAAAATTAAAGCTGAAAAAAGACAAGTTAAAGAAGAAAAGAAAGCTGAGAAATCTAAAGCAAAGAAATTAAAAGAAATACAAAAAGAAGAAGATGATGAAAAATCTATCAAAGAAGACGCAGCTTTAAAAGGAATTTTAAAAATAAAGAAAAAGTAAACTAAATGGTAAGAAAAAATAAAAGTAATTTTAACCAGAAAAAAAAAAGTTGTAAAAGAAGCTGTTCCAGTTTCTGAACAAAAAGTTAAAAAAGTAAAACCTGGTAAAATTACTGCTGAAATTTCTACTTTAATGAGTTTTGGTATTTATGTTAGTAATCCAAAAAAAGCAGAAATGCTTTTAGAGGAAATTTTTAAGGAAGCAAAAATAAGCGGCGAATCTATCTCTCTTGTTGCTAAGAGATTTAGAAATAAATTAAAAAATTTTAAAAAATAAAGGTGAATTTATATGGCAAACGGAGAATTTGCAGCAAAAAAGAATATCAAAGATAGAAAAAAATGGAATAAAAAAGATCCTAGAGAAAAAAGAAGCATAAAAGTAAAAGCTAAGAAAGGACTTTTAAGAGGTGCTCCTCAAGCAAAAGGTATAGTTCTTGAAAAAAAAGGAATTACTGCAAGACAGCCAAACTCTGGTATTAGAAAATGTGTTAGAGTAAAGCTTATTAAAAACGGTAAAGAATTAACCGCTCTTGCACCTAAAGATAAAGCTATTAAATTTATTGAGATACACGATCAAGTAACTGTTGAAGGTATTGGTGGACGTAAAGGAGGTCCAGTTGGTGACCTTTGGGGTGTAAAATACAAGGTTGTTAAAGTTAATGGACAATCTCTTGAAATGCTTAGAACAGGTAAAAAAGAGAAATCTAAAAAATAGGTAAAATTTAAAAATTGGTGTTAAATATGATGATTTTAGGTAAATGGGCAACAAATGATGTTGTTTGTAAAGATTTAGGTATCGCAAGATATGTAAGCTTTAAAGAAAAAGAAATTCCTCATACTTTTGGAGTTGCAAAAAGTACTCCTACAGATAAAGCAAAAGTTAATGTTGTTGAAAGACTTATCAATAAAATGATGAGATCTGGTCAAGGTAAAAAGAAATTATCTGGAAAGTTTATTAGAGGAAAAAATGCTTGTGGTAAAAAAGATCAAATGATAAGAGTTGTTGATGAAGCTTTTGATCAAGTAAACAAAATTACAAAGCAAAACCCAATACAAGTTTTAGTTGAAGCTATTGAAAATTCAGCTCCTAGAGAAGATATTATCAAACTTCAAAGAGGGGGAATTAATTATAATCAAGCAGTTGATATTGCTCCTATACAAAGACTTGATGAAGCTTTAAAGAACTTAGCTCTTGCACCTTTCAAAGCAACTTTCAAAACTAAAAAAGACATGGCTTCTGCTCTTGCAGAAGAACTTATGGCTGCAGCTAAAAATGATCAAAAAAGTTATGCTGTAAAAAGAAAAGATGAAATTGAAAGAATTGCACAAGGTTCTAGATAGTTTTTATTATTTCTCTCTTTTTTTTTAAAAGAAGGAGAGAAATTTCTATTTTTCTTTTAAAAATATTCTTTTTTAAACCTATTGATTTATTTATATTATTGTATCATTTATGGCTAGATTTAAAAATACTTTAAAAAAGTTATTACCAGATAGACTTAGATATGGAAAAGGCTATGTTCTTGAAAATAAAATGTCTAAAGTTTCAACTTCTTATAATATTAAAGAATATAATATTAATTATTTAAAAGAAGTTAATAATTTTTATAAAACATTTAAACTAGATTCTAAAAAATATTCTCTTTCTAAAACTAATTTTAAAGCTTTAAGAAATAAAGATTCAAGAGAGCTTGTTGTTAGAGGAGTTTATTCTCTTTTTAAGTCTTTTAATGTTTCTGATGAATTTATTTTAAGAAGATTTCCAAATAAAACAAAAAAAGAAAGAGAGCTTATTAAAAATAAATTGTATAATCAGAAATATCCTAAGCTTGCAAGTCAAGTTATTGAAAGTATTAATTTATTTTTAAAAACTAGAAAACAAGAAATGCAACCAAGATACTTAGAAAAATTTGCAGAAATTTTTTATGAGCTTAATCTTTTAAAAGAAAAAGAAAATTTAAGAATTGAAGGAAATAAATTCTTTTTAGAAGTTTTTAATAAACTTAATGAAATCACAAAACAAGAAAATAATTCTCAAAAAATAAACAATTCAACTCCTGCTTATGATTATTTATCTTCAATTTCAGGAGATTTTATTGAATTTGTTATAAGAAGTAGAAGTAATAATAAAAATAAATATGTAACTGTTAAAGAATTTAAAAAAGAACAATTTTCTTTAGATAGAATTAAAAAATATACTGTTAGGTAATTTATGAAACATACTAAATTTTTTAAAGATTTAAATAAAGATTCAGTTAAAGAAGCTGGTGGAAAAGGTGCTTCATTAGGTGAAATGTATTCTTCAGGTATCCCTGTACCAAATGGTTTTGTTGTTTTAGCTAATTCTTTTGATTTATTTATTAAAGAAAATAATTTAGATTTAAAAATTAAACAACTATTAAAAACAGTAATTTTAAAAAAAACAGAAACAATTGAAAAAGCTTCAAAAGAAATTCAAAAATTAATTCTTTCTGGTAAAATAAACGATAATTTATTAAAAGAAATTATTACTAATTTTAAAAAATTAAAGTGCAAATTTGTAGCTGTACGTTCATCAGCAACTGCAGAAGATTCTTCTAGTGCTGCGTGGGCTGGACAGTTAAATACACATCTTAATACAACTGAAAAAAAATTAATTGAAAATATACAAAAATGTTGGGCTTCTCTTTATACTTCTAGAGCTATTTTTTATAGATTTGAGAAGAAATTACATGATACAAATATTTCAGTTTCAGTAGTTATTCAAAAAATGGTAGACTCTGAAATTTCTGGAATTGCGTTTTCAGTCCATCCAGTTACTGAAGATTTTAATCAATTAATTATTGAAGCTGGTTATGGTTTAGGAGAAGCTATTGTTTCTGGTCAGATAACTCCTGATAACTATGTTGTTGATAAAAAAAAATGTGAAATATTAGATCAACAAATAAATATTCAATCTAAAGCACTTTATAAATGTTATAGAAGAGGAGTTAAGTGGAAAGAATTAACTAAAAAGAAAGGATATTCTCAAAAGTTAAGTAATAAACAAATAATTAATCTGTCAAAAATAATTATTAAGATAGAAAAACACTATGGCTTTCCTGTAGATATTGAATGGGCTATTGAAAAAAATAAAATATTTATTACACAATCAAGACCAATCACTACTTTAAAAAAAATCTAATTTTAATTTTAAAAATAAAGATAATCTATGGAAAAAGACAATAATTGGGACAATATTTATTCTTCTGTAAAGAACCTTAAAAAACTTCCGTGGGTAAGAACAACAATACCAGAATGGTTTAAAATAATAATTAATTCTAAATGGATAACCCCTTGTAAAACATTAGATGTTGGGTGTGGAAATGGTTATTTTTCATATTATCTTTCAAAAAAGGGCTTTAAAGTTACAGGTATTGATGTATCAAAAGAAATTATTAATTATGCAAAAAAATCTTATCCCCAAAGTAATAATCTAAAATTTATTGTGTCTAATTTTTTTAATAAAGAAACTCTTTCTGAAAAATATAATTTTATTTTAGATATTGGACTTTTCCATAATATCTTACCAGAGAAAAGAAAAGAATTTTCAAAAAGACTTTCAGATCTACTTTTTGATAAAGGTAAGGTTTTAATTTTCTGTTTTGATAAAAGAGAAGGAACTTTTGAGAATAAAGAGGTTTATTTTAATTCATTAATTAACATGTATTCATATCCTCTTTCAAAAGAAGAAATAATTAAAACTTTTAGTAAAGATTTTATTATTGAAAAAATAGAAGAAATAAGATATGGTACAAATAATTATAAAAGACGTTATCTTTGTTTTTTAATTAAAAAATAAGGTCTTTTAAGTAAAACATATGATTTTAATTAAATAAGAAAAGGTATTTAAATAAATCTCTACCTATATTATATATAGTATACTATTTTTAGTATTATCCTAAAGAAAAGGTAGTATAGCAAATATTAATATTTTTTTAAAATCATATTATAAAAAAATACAGATCTAAAAATAACTATAAAGGTGAAAGTAAAATGGGAAGAAAAGAACAAGTTGCTGAGCTTGCAGAAAAGCTTATGGCAAATACAAAAAATATTAGAAATATTGCAATTATTGCACACATTGATCATGGTAAATCTACTTTAACAGATAATTTAGTTGCAACTGCAGGTTTAATTTCAAAAGACTTAGCAGGAGAACAAAGATTCATGGATTCATATATTTTAGAGCAAGAAAGAGGAATTACAATTAATTCTGCAAATGTTTCTGTTCCATGTGATATTGATGGAGAAAAATTCTTAGTAAATATTATTGATACACCAGGTCACGTTGACTTCACTGGTGATGTTATAAGAGCTATGAGAGCTGTTGATGGTGCTGTTTTAGTTGTTGATGCTGTTGAAGGTGTAATGCCACAAACAGAAACTGTATTAAGACAAGCTTTAAGAGAAAAAGTAAAACCTGTTTTATTTATTAATAAAGTTGATAGATTAATTACAGAAATGCATGTAACTCCAGAAGATATGCAAAAGAAATTTGTTAAAGTTGTAATGGATATTAATAATTTAATTGCAAAAAATGCTCCTGAAGAATTCAGAAAAGATTGGCAAGTAAATATTGCAGATGGTTCTGTATGTTTTGGTTCTGGTTTCCATAATTGGTCTCTTTCAGTTCCAGCTATGAAAAAATATAATGTAACTTTTAAAGATGTAATTGAGTATGCAGAAAATGAAAAACAAAAAGAACTTGCAGATAAAATTCCAATTTCAGAAGTTTTCTTAGGAATGGTTGCAAAACATCTTCCTGATCCAAAGACTTCTCAAAAATATAGAATCCCAACTATTTGGAAAGGAGATCCTGAATCCCCAGAAGGAAAAGCCATGATAGATTGTGATGCTAGTTCTCCTGAAGTTTCAATGATGGTAACTGATATTGTTCTAGATAAACACGCAGGAGATATTGCTTCTGGAAGAATTTATTCTGGATCAATTAAAAAAGGAATGGATCTAAAAGTTTTAGGAACAGATAGAACAACTAAAGTTCAATATGTTGGTATTTATTTAGGTCCTGAAAGAGTAATCTTAGATGAAGTAAAATCTGGAAATATTGCTGCAATTATTGGACTTAAAGAAGTTTATGCTGGTCAAACAATTGCAAGTCACGATATTGTTCCATTTGAAGATTTCATGTCAGATGTTGAACCAGTAATGACTGTTTCTGTTGAAGCTAAAAATTCAAAAGATCTTCCAAGATTAATCCAAGTTATTCATAATATTACAAAAGAAGATCCAAACATAAAAGCTGAATTAAATCAAGATACAGGAGAACATCTTTTATCAGGTATGGGTGAACTTCACTTAGAAATTACACAATACAAGATTGAAAAAGATAATAATATCCCAATAACTGTTTCACCACCAATTGTTGTTTACTATGAAACAACAACCCAAGAATCTCCAGTTGTTGAAGGAAAAACTCCAAATAAACACAATAAATTTAAAGTTAGAGTTGAACCTATCTCTTCAGAAATGCTTGAAAAAATTAGAAAAATTAAGTTTACTGGAAAGATAAGACCTAACAAAGATTTAGATGTTATTAAAAAATTACAAGAAGCAGGATTTGATACTGATGAATCAAAGAATGTTTGGGCAATTAATAATCATTCAATTTTAATTAACAGAACAAAAGGTATACAAAACTTAAATGAAGTTAGAGAACTTATAATTGAAGGATTTACTGATGCTACAAATGAAGGTCCTGTTGCTAAAGAAAAAGTATCTGGTATTATTGTTTCTCTTGAAGATGCAACATTACACGAAGATGCAATCCACAGAGGTCCTGCACAAGTTCTTCCTGCAATAACAAGAGCAATATATGCTGGTGTACTTGCTGGTAATTATGTTCTTTTAGAACCAAAACAAAGTTTAACTGTTTCAGTTCCTCAAGATTTCATGGGTTCTGTTTCTAAAGTTTTATCTTCAAGAAGAGCACAAATTGAAGATATTAAAACAGAAGGAGATTCTTCAATTTTTATTAGTAAGATTCCTGTAAAATCTATGATTGGTTTCTCACAAGAGATGAGAGGAGAAACACAAGGAAGAGCTGTTTGGACTGCAGAATATTTTGGTTATGAACAACTTCCAAAAAGTATGCTTAAAGATACAATCATGGATATAAGAAAAAGAAAAGGAATGGATCCTGAACCAAAGCCAGCAGAATTTTTCATGGATTAATTTTTTTCTTATTTTTCCTTTTATTTTTTGTCCTTCTTGTTTTGTTGGACAAACTATTTTTTTCTTTTTTTTAATTAATAAAATATTTATTTTATAGTATTCTAGAGTTAGTTTGATGTTTTATATTTTGGACAATTTATTTTTTTTGAATAATTTATTTTTTTTTAAAAAAATATAACATTTATAAATGTTTACATCTACAGTATATAATATATTTTATTATTCTGCTTTTGCAGAAAAATTGGAGGGAGAAAAAAAATGGCTGTAAAAAAGAAAGTAGTTGCAAAAAAAGCACCTGCTAAAAAAGTAGTTGCAAAAAAAGCACCTGCTAAAAAAGTAGTTGCAAAAAAAGCACCTGCTAAAAAAGCTGTTGTTAAAAAAGCACCTGCTAAAAAAGTAGTTGCAAAAAAAGCACCAGCTAAAAAAGTAGTTAAAAAGAAAGCACCTGCTAAAAAGAAAAAATAGGTGTCATCTTTATTTAATAACTATTTTATTTTAATAAGTCTTTTTTTTTAAAAAAGGCTTATTTTTTCTATTTTTTTGTTTAAAAAATATATTTAAATACTTTAATATCTATCTATATATATTATGATTAAAAATATAACCTTATTAGGTTCAAATAATGATATTGGTATAAAAGCAATTGAGTTTTTAAAAAAAAATACTAATAAATTTAAAATCTATTCTCTTTCTTATGATTCTAAGGTAGATAATCTTGATTTTTTTATATCTCAAATAAAAGATGTTTCTCCAAAGAAAGTTTTTCTATCTTCTGAAAAAGATGCAGAATACATAGAATCTAAAACAAAGGTTGAGATTATTTCAGGTACTGAAAATTTTCCTGAGTTTATTAAATCAAATGAAATTGATCAAGTTATTTCATCTTTATCAGGACTTTCAAGTGTTAAAAAAATTTTATCAACTATTTATGAATTTAAGGATATAACTTTACTTAATACATCTCCTTTATTATATTCTGGGAAAATAATTACAAACGAAATTAAGTCTAAAGGAATAAATTTTAATATTTTTTCATATCCTGTCTACTCTTTAGATTTCATTTTAAAATCTTCAAATATAAGTAATATAAAAAATATTAATCTATTTACAAAACAAAAAATAAAAACTGAAGAAATAAGTATAAATGATTATAAAGATTTTGGTAGTTATCTTAAAGCATATTATTCTCTTAATAATATACGACTTGTAAATGATATGTTTATTATTTATTATTTATATAACTTTTCAATAGATAATTTTAATTTCTATGAACAATCAGAAAGAATAATGAATATTGAAATTAAATTTTTAAATGGTACAAGTGTTTTTTTTAAAGCTAATTTAGATATAGATAGTATTTTTAATTATTATTTTTTAAATAATGAAAAAATAGTTGAAAATAAAGATAAAGCTCTTGATAAAACTTCTTTTTCATATAAAAAAATTGATCCTACAAAAGATAAATTTTTAAGTTTAGGAATTGATGCTTTAAGAAAAGGTGGTTCTTATCCAATTGTATATTATATAACAATTGAAACATTACTTTACTATATATATAAACGTAAGATTAAAGAAAATATAGAGGTTTATAAAATAGTTAAAGAATTTTTAGAAGATAAAACACTTTATGATAAATTCCCTGATTTAAGTTCTATTTGTTCAATTGATAATAAGATAAATGAAAAAGTTAAAAATAAATTTAGTATAAAAAATTAAATAGATTTTTCATAAATTATAACTTTTGAATTACTTTTTTCTTTTGCCTCTTTTAAGAGGTTTTTATTTTCTTCAACATGTTTTACACCATAGTTTGCAACTACATGCCCAAAACAGTATTTATTATTAACATTAAATGTAAGTCTATTAAATCTTGTACAATAATGACTTCCTCCAACACCAACAGCTTCAATCCATTGATTTTTATTTTTAATTTCTTCTCTATTATAATTTTTAATATTTTCAATTAAAATTTTAATCATATATTTTGAAACTAGTTTATTTCTCCAATCATTCTCACAAGATCCTATTTCATAAAATAAAGTTGATTCTTCAAGATATGGTCCATGATGAGTTGCTTCTTGTTTTACTTCATATTCTTTTATTTCTTTTGGTTTATTTTTTTTCAATTCTATTAAAAGTAATCTCATTAATATTGGATCTGTTTTAACCACTTTATGATCTTTTCCACCTAATTCTGCAATTCCCCAATTACCGATTGCATGTACTGTCATACATTTAGGTTTATTTTCAGAAAGAGTAGAGTGTCTTGACAAAAAGATAATTTGATCATATTTTTTTTCTCCAACAATATTTTTTTCTGAAGAATAAATATGTGTTTCTGATATTTCTTTAAAAAAGATTTCATTTTCACCTTCAATTTTTATTTTATAAATTTCTTCTTCAATTTTTTCTAAAGAATAATTATTAAATAATTCTTCCTTAAGATTAATTGAAGCTAAATCTTCTTTTGAGGCAATTATTAAAATTTTCATAAAATTCACTTGTTTTTTTCCAAAAGTTATTTAAATATATTTAAGTATATATATATAATAGACATAAATAATTATAAATTGTTTAGTATGTTTAAAAGAAGGTGACTTTAAATGATAAATATTACAAACTCTCTATTTCCGTTTAGATTAAATATTAAAGAAAAAAACCCAATAGAATTAACTTTAAAAATAAAGAACATGGGTGTTGAAGATAAATTTATAAGTTATGATGTAGTTTTAGAAAGAACTCTTTCTTTTGATAAAAGTGGTCTTAAAAAATCAGTATCAATAAGACACGGAACTTTAAAACCAGATGAAACTATATCTGAAAAATTAGAAATATTTCCTTTTCAAGGTATTAAAGCAGGGGACCATAGAGTTTTAGTTATTGTAAACGAACATTATTTAGATTATACTTCTTTAAAGCAAAAAACAGAGAAAGTTATTATCATTAAATCCTTCTAATTTTTTTTATTTTTTTTTTAATTAAAAAAATCATTATAAAAACAGGAATAAAATATGTCATTTATATATACTTGTCTTGAAAAATTATCTATTTTTCAAAAAAAATATAAATATCTTATCTTATTATTAACTATAATCATAACTATTTTTTTTATATTAGGTGTTCCAAAAATACAAATGGAAACTGATTTTTCAAAAATGTCTCCTTCAGAACTTGATATCTTTAAACTTAATGAAAAAATAACAGATAAGTTTGGAGGTTCTGATGTTGTTGTTATTATTCTAAAATATAATGATTCTTTTAATTCTAGTTTTAAAGAATATGATATCAGAAATATTGAAGTAATTAATTATTTAAAAGAACTTGAAACTGAATTTAGAAAAGAAAGTCAAGTTAATACAGTTATATCTGCATCAACATATCTTTCTATGTTTTCTTTAAACTCAAATGAAGATGTAATTAATTCAATTGATTTATTGCCAGGAATATCAGATTTTTTTAGTAAAGATTATAAAACAACAATTTTATATCTAACATCTGATTTATCTGGAAGTCAAGACAAAACAATTGCTTTTACTGAAATGATTAATGAAAAAATAAATCTTGTAAATAAACCTACTGGTATTGATGTAATGGTAACAGGAACAGCACCTGTAGGAGTAACAGTTTTAGATATTTTAGGTAAAGATGCTGTTAAAACATTAATTTATGCTATAATCATAATATTAATTTTATTATTTATTACAGAAACTTCTTTTTCAAGAGGTTTTTTAGTATTTTCTCCAATATTTTTAGGTGTTATTTGGACTATTGGAACAATGGGTTGGCTTTCAATTAAACTTTCAGTTGCAACTGTTGGAATTGGTGCAATGATTTTAGGTTTAGGTGTAGAGTATGGAGTTTTTATGACTTCAAGATACAGAGAGGAAAGAAATAAAGGGAGAACACAAGAAGAGTCTTTAAAAGTAACTGTTCCTTCAATAGGATCTTCTATTCTAGGTTCTGGTCTTACAACAATTGTTGGTTTTTTAGCATTAACTTTTTCAATTATGCCTGTTTTAAAAGATCTTGGTAATTCTCTTGCAATTGGGATTGGTTTTAGTTTATTTATTGCAATTTTTATTTCTCCAAGTCTTATAATTCTCTTTGAAGACTTTACTTTTTGGTTTTCAAAAAAGATGCATGACACCTATAAAAATATAACTGATAAACAAGGAAGGTTGATTAAATGAGCTGGTATGATAAACCTTTGGATAGGTATTCTTATTTTGTATCTCACAGACCTTATCTTGTAATACTTATTGTTGTAATTCTTATTATTTTTGCAATGTATTTTTCATCTAAAGTAGAATATGTTAATTTTAGTAATTCTGATATGGTTCCTGATAATTATGAAGTTGTTAGAGCATTTGATCTTTTGGAAGATACTTTTGGAAATACATCTAGTATTTTAATTGCAATTGAGCTTGATGATTCTTTTCAAGGGTATAATAAAGTAAATGATTTAAGAGATTATAAAGTTATTGAATATATTGATGTAATTTCTCAATATATTGAAAACACAGATTATATTTTGGAAGTTTCAAGCATTTCAACAGCTGTAAAAGAAGTAAATAATGATATTATTCCTAAATCTAATCTAGAAATTAATAAACTTATAAGTGAAAATTTTATTTTTGAAAATATTATAAGTAAAGATTATTCAATGACAGTTATAAGAATTTCTTTAACAGATGATTTTAGTGAAGAAGAGAATGCTGAAGAAGTTGTTTTTAATCTTGAAAAAATAATTTCTTCAATTGGTAAACCAAATATAGGGCTTAATGTTAATGTTGCTGGAGAAATTGCAGCAGGTCCAATTGTTGAAAGAGAAATTGGACCTGATATGCAAAAGACAAGTAGTTATTCAATATATGGAATAATTATTTTATTAATATTTATATTTGTAGCTGGAGAAATAATTTCTTCATTTAATAAAAAACATTCTAAAAAAATAAAAATTTTAACAGTTCTTGGATCAATAAGGTTTGGAATTATACCTCTTTCAACAATATTAATTGGAGTAGTTTGGACTTTTGGATATCTTGGGCTTGTTAAAATGGGTCTTTCTTCAATTACTTCTGGAGTTATTTCAATGATTATGGGTATTGGAATTGATTTTGGTATCCAGACTGTTATGAGATTTAAACAAGAAATAAAAGATAAATCTCCTGAAAAAGCTATGGAAGAAACTATGAAAAATGTTTTTATTCCAATGGCAACAACAACTATTGCTGCATTAATTGGTTTTAAAGCAATGTCTATGGGAGAATTAACTTTACTTCAAGATTTAGGAAAAATGATGAGTTATGGAGTTACTGCTTGTTTCTTTGCAGCAATTACATTTGTTCCAGCAATTTTAGTTGTTTTAGAAAAATGGATTTTATCTTTAAAAGTAAAATTTAAAAAAAAATGAAATATTTTTAAAAAAAAAGGTGTGATTAAGTATGAATAAAAAATATATATTTTTAGTTTTGGTTTTATTAACAATGATATTAATAAAACCAATTTATGCAAATAATTTAGATACTGTTAAATTATCTGCAAATTTACAAAATCAAGATCCAGATCCTGCAATTCCTGGAGAATATTTAGAACTAAGATTTAATGTTTATAAAACAGGTAATAATTCTGCAGAAAATATTCAATTTTATTTAGATGTTGAACATCCTTTATCATTTGATTTATCAGATACTCCTGATAGAAATATTTCTTTATGGAAAGGTCAATCAGGAGAAGATTGGTATTATACTCTTTATTATAAAGTTTTAGTTGATTCTTTAGCTTTAGAAGGAGATTATGAAATTTCATTAAGATATAAATATAATGATATAGATGTATGGAATGTTGAAAAATTTAATATTAGAGTTGATAATAAAGAAGTCCCTAATTTTGTATTTGGAAATTTATTAACAACTCCTAGAAAACTTTTAAGTGGTCAAGAAGAAGCAAAAATTGATGTAGATTTATTAAATATTGGAAAAGGAGATGCTGAAAATGTTATTTTAGAAATAAGTCTTCCAGAAGGTTTTAATCCTACATATGCATATTCAGATAGAATTAATTTAGGGAATATTGATGCTTCTCAAAATAAAACTGGATCAATATATCTTGATATTGATGATGAAATTAAATCAGGAATATATCAAGCTAAGGTTAAAGTAAAATATATTGAAGAAAGCGATTCTGATAAAGAATTAAAAGAAAAAGATATGATTTTAGAAATTCCTGTTAAAGCAAAACCTTATCTTAAAGTTATAGGTCAAGAAATTTTAAATGAAACAAATACTATATTTCCTGGACAAACAGTTGACATTAAAGTTAATGTTAAAAATTTTGGAGATAAAGATGCAGAATCAGTTTCTTTAAGAGTTTTAAAAGATTCTTCTCATCCTTTTGATTTAGTTGAAAAATCAGATTTTATAGGTAATTTAGAATCTTTACAAGAAGGTGAAGCTGTAATATCTATAGATATTGATCCTAATGCAAATTTAAAAGAATATAAATTAAATGTAGAAATTAGATCTATATCAGAAGATACAGTATTTATTGATGATGATTCAATTATTTTAAAAGTCGTTTCAGAAGATAAAGATAAAACTAATTTATTGATTCCTATTTTAATAATTCTAATATTATTAGCTGGTTTAATTTATTATATATCTTCTAAGAAAAAAGATAAAAAAGGAAAAAAATAAAGTGATATTTTATGTTTTAACATCAATTAAAAATAACTAAGAGCAGATTATATTTTGCTCTAACTTTTATTTTTGTTCTTCTTTTAATTGGTACTTTACTTTTTAATAGTATTGAAGAATGGTCTTTTGTAGATTCTTTTTATTTTTCTACGGCTACTTTAACAACTGTTGGGTATTGAGATTTAGTGCCAACTCATAATTTAAGTAAAATATTAACTTCAATATACACTCTTTTAGGTGTTGGAACATTCTTGTATTCTATAGGAATAGTTGCAGAATTTTATTTCTATAAAAGATTTACAATTCTTAATAAAAAAATAGAAAAAAGAAAGAAGTAAGAAATTACTTCTTCTTAACTTCTTTTCTTTTTGAAATATAGGTTTCCATAAGTTTACTGGAATAATTTTTAACAGATCCACTTAAACCTATACCAATTGCAATAGCGAAAGCTAAAACTACTCCTCCTAATATTATTAGAAGTATAGCTTCAATAAATTGTATTTGTACCCCTATTTGTCTTAAAGCTATATTTAAAATTAATATTATAATTATAGCTTGTACAACTTCTGATACTATTTTTGAAAACTTATGATCTTTTGAAACGTTTATATTTCTTGCAACGATTTCTGAAAGAACAAGTCCTACAATTGTAAGTATTATTGCAAATATTAAATGTGGTATCCACATTGCAAATTTAGTTAATAGATCTGTTAAAACGTTTATTTTTATTAAACTTGCAGCTGGAGCTAAAAATACAATGAATATACCCCATAAAATTAATTGTTTAATAATTTTTGAAAGTTTAATGTGTAATAATACGTTTGAAAAATCATTCTTTTTAACCCAGTTATCAATTTTCCATTTAGTTATAACTTTGTAAACTATGTGAGCAACTAAAAGTCCTATTAGATAACCTATAATTATTACAACCAATGCTCCAATTATTCCAGGAATATTTTGAACAATTGATTGCCAAATTGCTTCTAATGGGTTTAATGTAGCTTGCCCAACTTCAACAAGTGTGCTAACCATTTTTAAAAACCTCCTTATAATTTTAAAAATAACACATATATATTTAAAGAATACGTTTAAAAACACATTTATTTAATATATTTTTTAAAAATACTTATATTTTATTTTGATTAATTATGAAAAAAGAAGAAAAAAAAATAATTTCTATTAAAGGGCTAAAAAAAACATTTAAAACAAAAGTTACAAAACCTGGCATGAGTGGTATTTTTAAAAATATTTTTTCTCCAGATTATAAATATATAAAAGCTGTTGATAATATTTATTTAGATATTAAAGAAGGAGAACTTGTATCATTTATTGGACCTAATGGTGCTGGAAAGTCAACTACTTTAAAGATGCTTTCAGGTATTCTTTTTCCTGATTCTGGAAAAATAAAGATTCTAGGTAAAGATCCTTCAAAAAAAAGAAAAGAACTTTCTTATGATATTGGAACTATTTTTGGACAGAAACCACAGTTATGGTTTCATCTTCCTCCAATAGATAGTTTTAATCTTTTTGCAAAGATATATGATTTAGATAAAAAAATATATCAAGAAAGACTTAAAAATTTAATAAATCTTTTTGAAATATCTGACATTATAAATCAACCTGTTAGAAAATTATCTTTAGGTCAGAGGATGAGATGTGAGTTTGTTTTAGCTTTACTTCATAATCCTAAGATTTTATTTTTAGATGAACCAACTATTGGTATGGACATTATTGTTAAAAAGACAATGAGAGAATTGATTAAAAAGATAAATGAAAAAGAAAAAACAACAATTATCTTAACCAGCCATGATATAGGGGATATTGAGAATATATCAACAAGGCTTGTAATCATTAATCATGGTCAGATTGTTTATGATGGTGATTTTAAAAATATTAAACAAAAATATCTTTCAAAAAAGTTATTAAAGATTACAACTGAAAATAAAATAGATTTAAAAGATTTTAAAGATTTAATAGTTATTAAAAAATCAAAATACTATATTGAATTTGAAATTAATACTAAAAAATTTCCTTTAAATAAAGTTATTGATTTTTTATTTACTAAATATAAGATAACAGATATAGGTATAAATGAGATGCCTATTGAAGATGTTATTGAAGAGATATACAGAGATCAAAGATGAATTCTCAATTAAATAAATATTTGTCTATTTCTTTTATTAATATAAAAGAAAGTTTGACATATATCTGGGACATAATATTTGGAAAAGTTATATTTATAGCTTTAATTATATTTGTTTTTGCAAATCTTTGGACTGTTGTTTTTGCATCAAAAGGAGAAGTAATACCTGGGTTTACTCTTTCTATGATGGTGTGGTATTTAGTTTTTGGAGAAGCTTTAGTTACATCTATTGGAAGATTTGTAAAAGAAGTTGGAGATGATATTAAGAGTGGAGAGATTGCAAATTATTTAACAAAGCCATACAACTATATAGTTTACAAAATATTTGTCTCTTTTGGAAAAGGATTAATAAATTTTATGTTAGTACTTTTTTTTGGAGGAATTGTAGCTTATCTTATGGTTGGAGGAATTAAAATATCTTTAGTATCAGTTCCTTTTTTATTAATTGTAGCTTTACTTGCTATGCTGCTTAATTTAGTTATTGCATCTGTTATAAGTCTTTTTGCTTTTTGGATTGAAGATTCTAGTTCTTTAAATTATATTTATTCAAAATTTACTTTTATTTTTGGTGGAATGATTGTTCCTTTAGAAGTTTATCCTCCTTTAGTTGAAAAAATTGCAGCATTCTTACCTTTTAGTTATTCTGCATATCATCCTTCAAAATTAGCTTTAATTTTTAGTTTTAAAACTTTTTTAGAAATTTTTATTATTCAGCTTCTATGGATAGGTTTCTTTATAATAATTTTATTTTTCTTATATAAATATATAGTTAAAAAAGTGAGTGTTAATGGCGGTTAGAGAAATCATTTCAAATTTTAAATTATTTGTAGAATATCAAAAGATTTTCTTAAAGTCAGCCATAGAATACAGGGCTAATTTTTTACTGTCCACTTTTTTCATGTTTTTAAATGATGTTATTTGGTTATTTTTTTGGTATCTTATATATTATAAGCTTGGAGATATCAACGGTTGGGTTTTTCAAGATCTAATATACATTTATGTTTTTGCAACAATTTCTTTTGGTATTGCAGGTTATTTTTTTGGAAATCACAAGGAGATTGCAGAACTTGTTGTTAAAGGAAAATTAGATTTTTATTTAACACTTCCAAAAAAAGATTTAACACATATATTAATATCTAAGAATAGTTGGTTTGATTTAGGAGATCTTTTATTTGGAATTTTATTACTTTTATTTATGGTTTCAGTTACAAAGGTTCCTTTAATACTATTAATGATAATTCCTGGTGTATTAATATTAATTGGTTTTGGTATACTTGTAGGTAGTTTATCTTTTTATCTTCAGTCATCAGAGAGCTTTGGTTCAACTCTTTATGAATCACTTATATCTATATCTCTTTACCCTGGTTCAATCTTTACAGGAGCTACAAAATTTATAACTTTATTTATTCTTCCAGCAGGTTTTATAACCGCTGTTCCTGTTCAGTTACTACATTCTTTTGACGTAACTTGGTTTATTTTACTTTTCTTATTCTCAATAGCTTTATTTTTACTTGCTATCTATGTTTTTTATAAGGGACTTAAAAAATATGAGAGTGGAAATCTTCTTTATGTAAGAATGTAATTTTAATTTTTTTAATAATTTTTTAATATGTGATATATATCTAACATATTTAAAAACATTTCGGTGTTATATATATCTAACAAGTACAATTGGAGGAAAAATTATGAAAAATAAAAATTATTTAAAAAAATTTAAAATTTCTTTAATATTTGGTGTTATTATTTTATTATTAGGTATTCTTTTAACTGCTTTAAATGTATTAACTGAAAGTTTTTCAAGTGTGTTAATATCTGTTGGTTTAGTATTAATAATAGTAAGTTATGTTAGAATGATTAAATATAAAAATGGTCCTGCAAAAGATGAGCTTACAAGAAAAATTGCAGATAGAGCGGCAGCATATAGTTGGTTTTATACTTTAATAGCTCTTTTTATTATTTTTTGGATAGATTATTTTAAATTAATTATTTTAACAGTAGAGGGTGTTATAAGTATTTTATATGTTGTAATGATCTTTACAATGATATTCTATCAACAATGGTTCTGGAAAAAAGGTGATTTATAGTTGAAAACAATAATTAAAAAACTAAGACAAAAACATAATTTAACACAAGAAGATCTTGCTTTAAAGGTAGGGGTTAGGAGAGAAACAATTGTCTTTATTGAGAAAGGATCTTATAATCCTTCTTTAAAGCTTGCAAAAAAGATCTCCTTAGTTTTAAAAGAAAAAATAGATGATATTTTTATATTTAGTAAAGGAGATTTAGATTTTTAATATCTTTCTAAAATGTTCTATTTTTTTATCAGTATATCCTTTATCATAAAGATATTTATAATTTTTTAAAATATCTTTAATTATTTTTTTTCTATCATATAAATTATATTTAGTTTCTTCAAAGATTAGATGGAAATAATATTCTGAACTTGTAACAAGCCAAAAATATACTTGTAAATCTTTAAAAAAGAAATATTTTTTAGAAACATTTTTTATTTTTTTAAAATTTTTTATATATTCTTTAAGAAATAATTTTTCAAATGATTTGAATTTATTAGAGTGAGATAATTTTGCAATATCAAGTATAGGATTTCCTACTTTCAAATATTCCCAATCAATAAAATTAATTTTGTGTTTATTTTCAATAATATTTTTTGAATTTAAATCTCCATGTGTTAAGTAATTATCTTTATTTATATCATTTGGTTTATTTCTTTCAATATTTTTTCTAATTTTTTTATAAATTTTTGAAATCTCTAAATATCTATGGCTAATATATGCTTCTTTAATTTTAAATTCAGACATGAGTTTATTATAATTTTGTTTATCAATTTTTATTTTTTCTAAAAATGATAATTTTACATTATTTGATTTTGCTAATTTTTTTGCAATAATAGAAATATTTTTTTTATTTAAAACTATATTTTTTCCTTTAATATATGTGATAATTATATATGAATAAGGACAAAATTTACCTTTTTTTGAAAAATAGATTTTTTTTGTATCTGATAAATTATATTTTTCAACAATTTTTAATTTATTATACTCTTTTTTTGATTTTTTATAAGAATTATTATTTAATCCTTTGATATTTATTCTAAAAATAAATTCTTTTTTACTAATTTTAAAATAAATGTTTAGGTTTTTCCTATTAGTTTTAAGAAATTTGATGTTCTTAACTTTAATTTTCTCATTAATACCAAATATATTTGAAGGTAAGTTTTCAATTTCTTTTTTTACATCAACAAGCTTTATTTCCATAATTATTTAATAATTAATTAAGTTTTTAAACATAATTATTTAATATTTATATTAATTTATTTTAAAATAAGAAAAGAGTTTATATAAGTATCTATCTTATATATTAATTATTAAAATACAATGAAGGTCTTTTTAATGAATGAAATTGAATTTGATTATGAAAATAAAGAATACAATGAAATAATTTATAAAATAATGTTGCATACTGTAGAAATATCTGATTTTGAAAATTATTTTATTAAAGGTCTTACAGATGAAGATAAAGAAAAAGTATTAAATGAAATTAAAAATTTAGATTTTAGTATTATAGCAATTAATGAAGTTATTGTAGAAACTAAAAACTTTTTTAAAAAATACTTAGAATCAAATTTTACTGAATATTTAATTGATTATTTGATAGGCTATAAAGAGTTAGCACCGATCATGAAAAGTGATGATTATGAAGAAATAATGGTTAATGATTATAATAAAGTATTTGTAATTTCAAGAAAAAATATTTATTATAAAACAAACATTGTTTTTGATAGAAGAAGTTTTAATGTTTTTTTAGAATATATAAAGAAAACAATTAATGGTGACTTTAATAAAAGAAAATTTATTGATGGTGTACTACCAGATAATTCAAGGATTAATATAGTTTCAAAAGAGATTGCAAGATTTAATGTTATAACTATTAGAAAATTTTTAAGTAAACCATTAACAATAATTGATTTAATTAATAATAATACTTTTAATTATGAAGTTGCAGCATATCTATGGACTGTAATTGAAGGATTTAACTTAAAACCAGCAAATCTTTTTATTTGTGGTGGAACAAGCACTGGTAAAACAACTTTATTAAATATTTTACTTAATTTTGTACATCCAAAAGAAAGAGTTATTTGTGTTGAAGATACTAAAGAAATAAATACAACTATTTTTGATAATTCTGTAAGTCTTGTAAGTGATATTTCTGATCCAGATAGTCTTTATAATATAACTTTAAATATCTTAAGAATGAGGCCAGATAGAATTGTTATAGGTGAGACTAGAGGAAAAGAAGCTAAAGCTTTATTTATGGCAATGGATACAGGGCATCAAGGCTGTATATCTACTATTCATGCAAATAATAGTGGAGATTTAATTAATAAACTTTTATCAGAACCGATGAATATAGAAGAAAGTTATATTAAATTATTAGACATAATAATTACTTTTGATAAAAAATATATTGGAAATAAGATGTATAGATATGTTTCTCAAATTTCTGAAATTAGTAGACTTGGAAATATTACATTAAATCATATTTACTCAAATGATAATATGGAATTTAGTTCTTCAGTTAATTTTATGAGTTCTCAATTTTTAGAAAAGTTATGTAATTATATTAATATTTCTAAAATAGAACTTCAAATTGTTATTGATAATAGAATAAAAATATTAAAAAGTATGGTTGATAGAAATATTAAAGATTCTGATGAAATTAGAAATTTACTTATTGATCCAAGGTTTGGTTATAAAGAATTGTTAAATAAATAAAAAAGAAAGGTTTATAAATAAATTGAATAACAATATAAATGATTATTATGGATATTACAATAATTTATGCTTTATTTATAATAGCTTATGCGGTTTTAATATTTTTAGGTTCAACATATCTTGAAGAATCTAATTTATTAAGGAATAAAGGTAAAAGAAAGAAAGTTGATCATTCTAAAAAATGGTTTAGTTTTTTTATATTTAGTTTTTTATATGCTATATTGATATATGCTAGTTTTTACGTACACTATTTGATTGTGATTTCTCTTCTTTTATATGCTACCTTATTATTCTTTATTGCATATTCTATTAAAAGACTTTATAAATAAATGTTTTATTTTTAGGACATTTATTTTATTATTTTTCTTTTTTTCATATAATTATATTTCTTATTTTTTTTAATTATTTCAAATAAGTATACAAAATTATTATTAAAACTTGAAATATCATTATTATATTCTTTATTAGTAATATAGGATATAATTGCTCTTCCTATACCATTGTGGCAAGTAATTAATATTGTTTTATTTTTGTAATTTTTATATAAATAGTCAATAAAATTTTTAACTCTTTTTAAAAAATCTTTATTTTTCTCTCCTTTTTTATTTTCATATATAACAAAATAATAACTTTTTAGTGACCAATTAAATTCTTTTTTAGTTTTTCCTGTAAGTTCTCCTAAATCTTTTTCTCTTAATTCTTCTGTGTATATTAAAGGTTTAGATTTATGATATTTGTATATTTCTTTAATAGTATCTTTTGCTCTTTTAAGATCACTTGAAAAAAAAACATCTATTTTTTCATTTTTAAGTGTATCTGCTATTTTTCTGGCTTGTTCTTTTCCTTTTTCTGTAAGTTTTCCTGGAAGATGGCCTTGCATTATTCCTTTTGTATTTTCTACTGTTTCTCCATGTCTTGTAATTATTAGTTTCATAAATTATCAAAAATTTTTATTTTTTTATATAATATAGGTCTGTATTGTATTTATAATTATCTTTATTTTTATTATTTTTAATTTTTCTCGGCCAGGTAGCCTCTCCTTGAAAACAGATATATTTTTGTCTTTACATTATATTATTATAATTTAAAAAAGGAGGTAATTAAGAGTTAGGATAAATGAACTTTAAACTACATAACATTTTAAATTATTTGTTTCGGCAAATTTAATGTGTATTAAAAAGTAAGTAAGTTATGTATAGTTAAAGAGATGGTTAAAATTTTAAAATTGTTATGTCATAGGGCAGTAAATTATTTTGTAAGAAATTATTTTTGTGAGAGATGATGATAAGAAATGTTTTTTTACAATTATTATTTTTTATAATTTAATTTACTATACATAACAATATGGTTTGAAAAAATATTGTTTTCTAGAAAGTGTCAAAAAATTAAATTTTCTTCGATATTCTTCGGTCGGCATAATATCTCTTATGCCGAAAAATAGCCTAAAAAAGAGGTGTTTTTTGTGTTTTTTTTAACCTTTTTAAGGGATTTGATTTAAGGGAAAAATGTACTAAAAAATATGTTCTAAATAGGGTAGGGTATTTGCCCTCTAAATCCCCTGTTTTTAAGGCTTTATAAGTGTTAGAAAAAAATATTTGCAAAAAAGTTGTTTTTTTGGTTTTTATGATGGTCTTTTTGAGGAAATAATTTTATTTTATAATTAATTTTAATTTTTTTTAAGATCTAGTTTAGTTTTTTATAATTAAATTTTAAAGATATTTTTCTGTCCAACATATGTAGTATTTTTATGATTTTCAATAAATTTATTTTCTTTGACTTAATAAAAAAACAAAATTAATTTTGTTATGTTTTAGTTTATTTAATATACATGACCAAATTAAAGTTCTTTAAAAATATTTTTAATTACTTTTACATTTATTCTATAGGGTATAATATACAACATAAATCATTAGGATTAGCAAATCTATCTATTAATTCATAATTTAGATAATGTGTTTCATTATCTTCTATAGTTTTAATTAATTCTATTTCGCTATTGTGACATAATGTTCCAAATTTAAAATATTTTTTTTCTGGATTTAATATTTTTAGTTCATTTGAGATTATTTCAAATGAATTACTATTTTTACTTATTAAAAAAATTAATTGAGATGGATCTATATATTCTGAAAAACTACTTTTAGTAATGTAATTTGCTTTTCTAGAAGATATAGATGTAGGTTCGCTTATAAATATTTCTCCTGGATTGTTAATTGCTTGATGAATTCCAGTTATAATTACATCTCCATAAAAACTAGTTTGTTTAGTTTGAAAGTTAGTTGTTTGCAATATTGTTATACCTATAATAACTAATAATACTGTTATTATTAAAATATTTAATATTTTTTTCATTAAACCACTCCATTTTTTATTTAAAAGGATTAATTGCCTTTATTTCTTTTATTTTTTTAAAAGTTTTGTAATCTTCAGTATATATTATTTTAATATTGTTTTCTATCATAGTTTGAGCTTGTAAGGCATCAAAAAAAGATATTTTTTTATTAAAACTTAAGTTTATTGCTTCAAGAAGGCTATTTTTATTATATTCTACAATATTAAATAATGTTTTTATTTCATTTATGTGTGTTTCTAGATCTTTTTTAGAAATCTTTAACTTATTTATAGAAATATTTGTGAATTCTATTATTGTTTGTAAACTTATGTAGCATTCTTTAGTGTTAGCAAATTTATCTATAATCTCTATTGCTTTTTCTTTGTTTTTATTATTTACTAAAAAATATGCATTTAATAAGATATTAGTATCTAATAATGTTTTTTCAATCATATTATTCTCCTTTATTTATAATAATTATCTCTATTTTTTATTTGATTTTTATTTAATTTTTTATTATTATTTTTTAATTTATTAATTAGATTTTTCTTAAGATCATCTCTGCTATTCTCTAAATTATTTAAAGCTTTAATAATTGTTTTACTTATAGCATCTTTTCTATTTCCATAGTGTATTTTTGCAGAATCTCTAAGTAATTTTTCAGATTCGTTGTCTAAAGATATTGTTATTACACCCATATTTTCCACCTTATTTTTATTATACCGAAAGTGATTTTTAATAACTATAATTACTATAAAAAGGTTTTTAAATCTATTTATTATTTATATGATTATTTAAATAATTATATATTTAAATAATATAATATTTAAATTCTTAATTAGATTTTTTTGTCCAAGATATATGTCAAATATAAAAAAATTATTTCTTTATTATACTTAAAAATAATCTTTTAAAAATAGATGATGTTTTTTTTAATTTTTTTTTAAACATCAATATTTGAATATTTATGTGAATTAGAAATAGCTTTTTGGATTTCTTTTACCCATTCTTTTTTATTTTTTTTAAGATTTTCGCAAAGCTCAATAAATATCTTGTCTGAAGCTACTGGTGATCCTTGCCCCATTCTATTTGACACTTTTCCAAAAGAAACTAAAATTTCATTTAATTTATCTTCTTTTTTAGTAATAAGCCTATTATCTCTTTTCATATATTCTGTAACAATCATATCCACATCGATAGGGACTACTTCTCCCTTATTTTTTAATTGGGCAACTAAATCATAAGGGCTATAACCTAAATCAATTACTTTTCTATAAATATACTCAATTTCTTTTATAACTTCTGGAGAATAATTAAAAGCATTATTTCTCTTAAACTTAGAAATATTTGTAGGACCTACTTTTTTAATAAATCCAGAAGAAACACCTACCCATATAGGCTTATAGTTGTCTAAAATCTTAATTTTTAGAAGACCCATTTTAGGAAAAACAGATTTTCCTGAAGGATACTTAATTGTTTCAATTTTTTTTAAAATACTCTTATATATGTGAGCAGTATGATCATCAAAATCTAATTTAAAAAACTTAATAGCAACTCTTTTCTTTTGTGTACTTCCCTTTAACTTTAGAAAACCATTATAAATAGTTCCAACTCTTCCTTCTCCAAGCCTTGTAGAATTCTTATCAAAATAAAGTCTTTCAACAAAATGATTTTCACTAAGTACTTTAAATTCAAATTTTTTTTCAGGTCTTTTACTAATTTCATTTAAAATAAGTTTAATTTGATGTTTAGCTCTTTCTTCTGCAATGTTTTCATAACCTTTAAACCTAACACTAGAAGATTCAATTTTTCTTGCTATAGGAGTAATTTTTTTAACCATATATCTAAATAATCTATTTACAGAAACTTTTTTAAACTTATAATACTAAAAATATTTATGTCATTAAACTTAGAATTATTTTTAAATGATCTTCCAACAAACATATCTGAAAAACAAGGTATTTATGAATATTTTAAACTATATGCTGTAGAGCCTTTTAATAAATTTAATAAAGTACAAACAAAATTTATTTTAGATAAATATAAAGATCCTTTAAAACTTGAAAAAGCATTAAAAATAATGATTAATCTACCCAAATCTCTTTCTTTTAAAAATATAATTAAATCTACTGACTATAATTTAAATTTTAGAGAAAATTTCAAGGAATTAACTTTTAGAAAAGATTTTAAAATTAAAGTTTCAAATTATAATTCTCCTCATAATTTTTTTAATGGTACTCAATATGATATGTATTATAAAAATGAAATTGTAGGTAATTTTAATTTTATTTTTACTTATGAGAAGAATAATTTAAATTTAAGATTAAAATATATGCAAGGTGTAAAAGGAAAAGGTAGTGAATTAAGTACTCTTTCATCAAGGTTAAACCAAGATTGGATGTCAAGATTATTAATTTTTTTAAAAAAATATTCTGAAGTTAAAAAAATAAATTATGTTTTTGAAATTCCTCCAAAGTATACTACAGCTAATGAAAAAGTGTATAAGAGATATGCTTTTGAAAATTATTTAAAAAGATATTTAGATAATAATATCCCAATATCTAAAATTGATTTTAAAAATGTTCCTAAAGAATATCTTCCAGAAATTAAAGAAATAATTAATTCTAGAAAACCAAAAAAAACTATACCAAGACTTTTACTTAAAACTAAAAGAAATTTACGTAAATTTAATAAAAAGTAAGCTTTTTAAACATTTTTTAACTATATTTAGTTATAAACAATATAGGTTTAGATAAAAAATGAAGCAAGAAGTAAGAATTCTTTTAGGATTATTAATATTTTATTTAATGTACGTTCTACTTGTAGATTTTACAAAACTTTCAAGTATTCCTCTAGTTATAGTTGTAGGTATTTTTTTAATTTTTTTATTTTTACCAGATATTTCAAATGAAAATAATATGATTAATAAAAACCAAAAAAACATCTCTATTTTATTATTTATAGCAGCTATTATAGTTTTTATTACAACAAAGCTTCTTTTAATACCTTTAATAATTATAGGAAGTATATTTATCTTAGTATTTTTAACAACAAGTCCTTCAATTTATAAGTCTTTAACAACTGGACTTTACCTGTCAGCACCATTATTTTTATTAAGCCCTTTTTATTTTCTTTTTGCTTTCTTAGGCTTTCTAACATTCTGGATATCTTCAAGAATTTAACCTTTAAGATATTTTAATCTTTCTTTTTCTTCAAACTTTTCAATAGAATATCTAAGCATGGTTCTTGGCATTTCCTTAATATATTTATCTAAAAAATTAGTCTCTTCTTTTAAATCTCTTTTTCCAATCTCTCTTAGCATCCAACCAACAGCCTTATGGATTAGATCTTCTTTATCTTTTAAAAGTAATTTAGAAAGTTTTAGACTGTCCAAGAAATAGTTCTTTTTAATAAAATAAAAAGTAGAGATAATAGCAATCCTTCTAACAAACAACATCTCTGATTTTACCCATTTGTATAGAACTTCTCTTTTAGAAGGATTTTCATATAAATATTGCCCTATAATGTTTGGAGCAGAAGAGTCAACTAAGTCCCAGTTGTTAACCCTATCTATATTCTTCACATAATAGTTATAAATTTCATCCCTTCCTTTCTTATCTTCAATTTCATACCTATAAACCATTAAAAAAAGAGCTACTTGTCTATGTTCATGTATTTTTGATTTAATAAGTGTATCCAAGTCTTTGATATTAATTTCTTTAAAGTATTTTTTAGCAATACTTCTTTGTAAAGGAACAGATAACCCAAGAAAGACATCCCCTTCCCCATACTCTCCTTTACCAGTCTTAAAGAATCTTTGAGAGTTAAGACTTTTTTCTGAATCATAAAAAGAGTCTATTTCTTTTTTAATTTTTATAACATCCATAAATAAAACTACTCTTTAAAATATTTAGCTAATTTAGGTTTGTTTTGTCCTTGATAATTATTTCCAGAAAAACCATATGGTTTTTCAGGTTCTTGAATATTTTCAAAATATTCAATTAAGCAAATAGGTTGAGAATCATAAACAGTAATATTTTCATGAGTTCTAATTTCTAATGTTCCTTTAGCACCTTTTATTTCTCCTTTTTGTCCAAATCCCCATCCAGGATCAAAAAAACCAGCATAATGTGCTCTAAGTTCTCCAATCATATGGTTTGATGGAATCATTTCTGCAGAATATTTTAAAGGAACAGATATTCTTTCTTTTGTTGAAAGAATATAAAATTTATCTTTTTCAAGAGTATATTTATTATCTTTAATTTCAATTTTTTTAAAAAATTTTTTATAATAAACTTTTTCTTTAGAAGTTAAATCAATTATTTGGTTTGTGTATCTTGCTTCATATCCAAATATTTCATTTTTGTTTAAGTTTAATGAGAGTACTATTTTATTTTTTTCATAAAGATTATTTTTAATATTTTTTTTCTTATCATTAAATAAAAGTTTTTCATTTTTCAGATCAATAATTTTTTCTTTTTTATTTTTAAGAACCATAAGTTGTGTTAAGCTAATTCCTTTCTTTACCTTAACATTAAAAGATTGAGGTGTAATTTCAAGCCATAATCTTCCTTTAGTTTTTGAAGGTATATAATCATAATATCCAATATTATCAATTATTCCTCTTACAAACAAATCAATTCTTCCAATAGAACTTTTAGGACTTATTTTTATATAATAATCATCATTAAGGTTTATTTCAATTGTAGGTATTAAATATGTTTGATTTTTATAAAGGATTTCTCCTTTTGTAATATCTATTTCTTTAACATTATTTTCTTTAATTATTTTTTCAATATTTTTTTTGAAAGGTATAAATTTTTCATTAATCAAGTATGCTTTTGAACCTATAGGTATATCAAGACTTGCTGGTTGTATAAATTTATTTAAATTAAATTCTGATTTTAATAAATTTTTACTTATAAGTTCTTTAATATTTTTATCAACTAATGCAATTGTCATATTTATTTCACTTTCTAATATATGTTAAAAAAGAATAACCTTGATGTTTTTCTTCTTTTACAACTTTCCAAACATCTAAATCAATTTCAGGAAAAAAAGTATCTCCCAAATACTCCTGATCAATCCTTGTAATCTCTAATTTTGTAGCAATTTCAATAGATTGTTTGTAGATGGATGCTCCCCCAATAATATATATTTTTTCATTAATACTATGTCCAAAATTAATAGCATCTTCTAAAGAACTCTTAATAACTATTTTCTCATCAACAAAATCATCTTCCTTAAAGGTCAAAACAATGTTTGTTCTATTAGGAAGTGGTCTTTTAGGTAAAGAAAGATAGGTGTTTTTCCCCATAACTATAGGAAAACCACTTGTAAGTTCTTTAAAATGCAAAAAATCTTCTTTAATATACCAAGGTATCTTGTTATCTTTACCTATAACATTATTTTTAGAAACTGCTGCAATAATAATTATTTCTTTCATTTTTTATCAAAACCCTAAACTGCAATTTCAAACTTAATTGGTGGATGTTTCTTATAATCAATAACTTCTGTATCTGTATATTTCCAATCAAAGACTGATTTAAAGTCTTTAGTTTGAATTTTTGGAAGTGAGTATGGTTCTCTCTTTAATTGTTCCTTTAAACCTTCAATATGGTTTTCATAAACATGAGTATCCCCTAAAAAACCAATTAACTTTCCTTCCTTAAGTCCTGCTTCTTTTGCAAGAAGATGTAACAACAAAGCATAGCTTGCAATATTAAAAGGAAGTCCTAAAGCTGAATCAACAGATCTTTGATTCCATAAAAGATTTAATTTTCCATTAATAACAGTTACTTGAAAACCATAGTGGCATGGAGGAAGTGCCATTCTATGAATATCAACAGGGTTCCAAGCTGAAACAATCATTCTTCTATCATTTGGATTTTTCTTTAAGGTTTCAACTAATTTTTTTAATTGATCAATTCCTGTTCCTTCTGCTTCTTTATCATGAGAGATATATTTAGCACCAAAGTTTCTCCATTGCCAACCATAAATAGGTCCAAGTTCTCTTTCTTGTTTCATTTTTTCTTTTGTTTCTTCATCATTTCCATAAGGCACAATATCTGATGAACACCATTCATCCCAGATGTGGTTATTTTCTTTAATAAGCCATTGTTTATCTGTCATTCCTTTTATAAAAAATTCAAGTTCAGATGCAACTAACCTAAAAGGTACACTTTTGGTTGTAAGTAAAGGAAAACCATCTGCCATGTCATGTTCAAACATAGCTCCAGCAATAGCCACAGTATTTACTCCTGTTCTATTTTCTTTAACTTCTCCTTTTTCAATAATATTTTTTATAATACTTAAATATGCTTTCATATTTTTATTACACCCCTTTTTTTTTAACTTCTTTTAATATTTCTAAAGAAATATCTTCTCTTGTCCTAATTCCTTTATCTTTATCAGAACAATCAATTGTTATCCAGTCATATTTTTTAGCAACATATAAAAAAGATTCTGATGCTTTTCTCATATGTTCTGGATCTTTTTCATGAATATCATTTTTTTTAACATTGTTTGTAAATTTTTCAGATTTATTTTCTTGAGCCATCTTTCTGGAAATCTCAGGATCAAGATATAAAAAAATATTAATATCTGGTTTTGGAATTTTAAAAATATTAAACTCTAAATCAAAAAGCCAATCTAAAAATTTATCTCTTTCATTTAAGTTTTCTATTTTTCCAGCCTGATGTCCCATATTTGCAGAAACATATCTATCACAAAGAACAATTTTTCCTTCTTCAAGCCATTCTTTCATCTTAAATGATGCTGCAAATCTATCAACAGCATATATTATAGATGCTTGATAAGGAGTAACATCATTTGCTGACCCATATTTACCATTAAGATATTCTTCTGTAGGTGCTGCAGACTTTAAACCATATTGTGGAAAATCAATAGTTTCTACAAAATAACCTTCTCTTTCTAAATTTTCTTTTAAAAGAAGAGTTTGTGTATGTTTACCAGAACCATCAGTTCCGTCAATAACAATTAATTTTCCTTTCATAAAAACTTCTCCAGTTCTTCTTTCAATTTATCAATCTCTAAATATTTAATAACCTTTATTTTTTTATTTCCATCAACCATTGCAGATAATTTCTTACCTTCTCTTTCTCTATAAAGACAAACAATTTTTTTACCTAAACTTTCAGCAAACCCAATCTCATAACCAACCCCTAAAGATACTTGAGTAACTTCAGCAATAAATATATCAGCTTCCCTAATCCATTCAACATCTCTTAAAAAAATATCTTCTCTTGTAAGATTTGTCTCTCCATAGCTTGAAAGATTAGAATTTGCAATATGTTCTGTTAAGACCTTATGTCCTTTTCCTTTTAAAAACTCAATAATCTCTAAATAAATCTCTTGATCATCTCTTCCACCAGAAATTGATCCTGCAAAGTATATTTTCATAATTTATAATTCCTTTTATATTTTATCTATTGGAAAATCTCTTAAAAAAGAAATAACTTCTTCTTTAATCTTTAAATGTATCTTTTCATCATCTTGATTTTCTATACATCTATTAATCATTTCAGCAATAACCTTCATCTCTTCTTCTCTACAACCTCTAGTGGTAATAGCAGGAGTTCCAATCCTTATTCCAGATGTTACAAATGGTTTTTCAGGATCATTAGGTATGGCATTCTTATTTACAGAAATATTACATTTTTCAAGAATTTCTTCTGCTTTCTTTCCAGTAATCTTTTTACTTCTAAGATCAACAAGCATCAAATGATTATCAGTTCCATTTGTCACAAGATTAAAACCATACTTTAAAAGTTCTTGTGCTAAAGCTTTAGAATTTTTTAAAACCTGTTCCTGATATTCTTTAAAAGAAGGTTTTAAAGCTTCTTGAAAGCAAATGGCTTTTCCGGCTATAATATGTTCCAAAGGTCCACCCTGAAAACCAGGAAAACAAGCTCTATCTATTTTTTTAGATATCTCTTCATTATTTGTTAAGATAAATCCACCTCTAGGACCTCTTAATGTCTTATGTGTAGTGGAAGTTACAATATCTGCATACTCTAAAGGCGACTGGTGAAGATAAGTTGCAACAAGCCCAGAAATATGTGCCATGTCAACTAAAAGATAAGCACCAACAGAGTCTGCAATTTCTCTGAATCTTTTAAAATCTATTTTCCTAGGGTATGCTGATGCTCCAGCAACAATCAATTTAGGTTTTACCTCTTTTGCAATTTTTTCTAAAGCCTGATAATCAATAAATCCATTCTCATCAAGACCATAAGAAAAAGAAGTATAATTTTTTCCAGAAAAATTAATTTTATAACCATGTGTTAAATGTCCACCAGCATCAAGAGACATCCCTAATATCTTATCTCCAGCTTCAAGTAAAGAAAAATAAGCAATCTCATTAGCATTAGATCCTGAATGTGGTTGAACGTTTGCAAATTTACAAGAAAATAGTTGTCTGCAAGAATCAATTGCCATCTGTTCAATCTTATCAACATTAGTGCAGCCTGAATAATATCTTTTAGAAGGATATCCTTCAGCATACTTGTTTGTTAAAACAGAACCACAAGCTTTTCTAATATTTTTAGAAGTAATATTTTCAGAAGCTATAAGCTCAATTGTTTCTTGCTGTCTTTTTTCTTCTTTATCTATTATTGTAAATATTTTTTCAATATAGTTCATTTTAATAAAATAATAGATGATAATGTTTTTATATAAATGTTATTTATGTAGTTATAATGATCTAAAAATAAGTAAAAACATTTAAAAATCTTTAAAACAATAATATATATGTGCTTTTGACTCTTACTTTAATTTTCTTAAAGAGAAAGATAAAGGAGGTGAAAAAGACTGAAAAGAAAAGACTTTTGATGTTTCTCTTTTGTTTGAAAAGATAACTTTATTAATTATTCTTCTAAAGTCTATTGAAAGTTTTCTAAGAGAGCTTTATTCTTTAAGTGCTTTTATGTTGTACTTAATTGCAATAGCTCTAGTAGCAATACTATGTATATTATAAATTGTTAAAGAAAAAAGTTAATTATTCATTGGCATTTTAAATAATTTATCAAGTGTGTTATTTCCTTTTCTTAATACTTGATAAAATTCTTTTAAATTTTCTGTTTTTTGTGATTCTTTTAAAATAGCTAAAAATGTTTTTTCAAAAACAGAACTAACTTTAAAAGTACTTTGTAATGTTAGACTTTTTAAAAGATTAATGTCTATACTTCTTTGTGATTTTGGAATTGCTTCTATTTCTTGAATAAAATATTTGGTGTATATTGTCATTTCTTTTTGTTTCATATAAAAATTATTAATTGTTTCTATCTCATTAAATGATCTTTTATAATAACGTTCATCATATCTTAAATTATTTAATCTTGTATTTAATAAATTTATATTAAAAATAGATTTTGTATGTTCTATCATTTCAGGATTTGCTTTATATTTTTTAAGATTTATTCTATATTCTTTAAGTATATTAAAAAATTCATTATACGAAATTTGTTTATCTACTTTTACATCTTTTTTAATTCTTTCTTTAATTTTTCTTAAGTTTTGTTTCTTTAAAACACTTCTATTATTTGGTTTCATAATTTTAGCACATTTTTAATTTAATTTAGGATCTTTAGGTTTATATTTTTTTTCAATTTTTTTAATAAAAGAATCTAATATTGGTTCAATTTCTTCAATAAATTCTATTTTTAGTCCTTTTCTTGATAATTGTTTAATATCTTTTATATAATCATTAATTACTCCCTCATAATATTTTTCTTTAAAATTTGGTTCTGAATAAATAAATTTAGATGTAAGTATTTCTTTTGTTCTATTTAAAAAAATATCATTAGAAATTTTCATTAGATTCATATATTTTCTAGCAATTTTTTTTGCATTATCTGCATTTTTAAATCTACCATTACTATATAATACTCTAAGTCTTGAATCTAGAATATCTAGATTAGTTTGTTCTTTTAAATATTTAATATCAATCTCACCAGATTTTTTACTCAAAAATGTTTTATATCTCTTAACATTTGGTTTAAATTTTTTTTTAGTTGATATTTTAATATTTTTTGAAACCATAATTTACACCATATATCTTTTAATATATTAAATAGTAAAACAAAAAGTATTTTAAACCTAATTATACAACATTAATTTGCAAATATAAAAATAAGGGGTTTTTATAACATGTATGATGTAATTATAGTTGGTGCAGGACCTGCTGGTTTATTTTCTGCTTTAAAGTTTTCACAAGAAAATAAAAATTTAAAAGTACTTTTAATAGATAAAGGAAATCTAGTTGAAAATAGACAAAAAACAGAAGTTATGAATGGTTTTGGTGGAGCTGGAACTTTTTCTGATGGAAAACTTCATTTTACACCAGTCCTTTCTCACGAGAAACTTTTACATCTCTATACAGTCTCAGAATATCAAAAATATTTAGATGCTGTTGAAAAAATATTTTTAGATTATGGAGTTAATCCAGAATATTATCCAAAAGATTTATCAAAAGCTAAAGATTTAGTTGACACTGCTGAAAGAAACAATATTAAACTATTTATTAGAAAAACATTACATGTTGGAACAGATAAACTTCCAAAAATTATTAAAAAAATGCAAGATGATATTTTAAAGAGTAATATAGAACTTTTACCAAATACAGAAATTAAAGATTTAATTATTGAAGAAAATGTAATAAAAGGTGTAGTTACAAAAGAAAATAAAGAAATTTTAGGTAAATATGTAATTTGTGCACCTGGAAGATATAATGCTTCCTGGATTGAAAAAATTACAAATAAATATAATATCAAAACTGTTTATGATAAAATAGAAGTTGGTGTAAGAGTTGAATTTCCAGCATCAATTAACAATGGTCACTCAGAATTAATGTATGAAACTATTTATTCACTTTATACAAAAACTTTTGATGATGTTGTTAGAACTTTTTGTCCATGTCCAAAAGGATTTGTTGCAATTGAAGATTATAAAGATTATGTTTGTGTTAATGGTTATTCAAATTCTAATAATGATGGTAAAAATTCTAATTTTGCATTAGTTGTAGAAGTTGCTTTAACAAAACCTTTAGAATCTTCTAGAAAATATGCTGAATTTATAGCTCAAGGTGTAACTCTCTTAGGAGCTGGTAAACCAATTATTCAAAGATTTAAAGATTTAAAACAAGGTAGAAGATCAACTCCTGAAAGAATCTTAAAAGCACATATAGAACCTTCTTTAAAAGAGGCTGTTCCTGGAGATATAGGTATGGCGATGCCTTACAGAATCACTAAAAATCTAATAGAAGGAATTGAAGCTCTTTCAAAAATTTTACCAGGTCTTGATGGAGATTCAACTTTTTTATATGCCCCAGAAGTTAAATTTAGATCTACAAAAGTTTTTACAAATAAGAAATTAGAAACAGAAATTGAAAATTTATTTATGGCAGGAGACGGAGCTGGAGTTTCAGGAAATATTGTTGGAGCAGCAATTTCTGGAATTATTGCTGCAGAAGGAATTATAAGTAAGGAATTTACCTAATTAAATAATTTATTTTAAAAACTAATATTAATAATAAAATATATATGACTGAAGAAAAAATATTAATTGATAGAGAAACTTTAAAAGCAATTGCTTCAGATACAAGATTAGATATTTTAAAGTCTTTATCTAAGAGGAAAAAAACTCTTTCAGAGTTATCAAAAGTATTAGATTTAAGTAGTCCAACAATTAAAGAACATTTAGATCATTTAATTAATTCTAATTTAGTTTTAAAAGAAGAAACAGAATCTAAATGGAAATATTATTCTTTAACTGATAAAGGTTCAAAATTAATTAAACCAAGAGAAATAAAAGTCTTAATTTCTTTTGTAGTCTCTTTTATATCAACATTAGGCCTTATTGGGTTATATTTAGTTAAATATGTTTTTTCTTCATCTAAATCAATGATGGCTTCTTCAGATTCTATTGCATCAGACATGATAATGTCAAAATCAATTGAAGAAACAATAATGGATACAGCCTCTCAAACAGTTTCACAAGAAATTTCACAAGCACCTCCAATGATTATTTCAAACACTTCAAATAATACAGAAACATTAATGATAATTGCTATTGGTATTTTACTATCTTTAACAGTATTTTCATTAATCTTATTAATTAAAGATAAACAAAAAAGAAAAAAAGAATGTGTTTCTGTTATTGATTAAACATTTTTTTAAAAACAAATATTTATAAATTCTTTCTTCTTATTTATAATTAGTTAAATAATTATTAAGAGGATTGATGTAATATGGATTTTTGGGTAATGTTAGGTCTTACTTTAATTGTTTTTGGATGGATGATTCAATTACTTGAAGTTTGGGAACTTGATAAAAAAATTAATATTTGGTTTATTTTTTTCTATGCTTTAGGTTCAATTTGTTTAGTTATTGATGGTTTTATTGCAAAAAATTTAGACGTTGCTTTATTTAATATTTTAGCAGTTATCTTTTCAGGTCTAATTTTTGCAGTAATTCTTTCAAATTCTACAAAAAAGAAAACTAAAAAAAAATAAAGATCAACAATGATTCCAGAAATAATTAAAGATACAGAATATGTTGTTTCTGGAGTCACAGATATTTTTGTAAAGGCAATTACAGGTATTGTTTTAGCTTTTTTATTTTTAATTTTTAGTAGATATTTAGATGTTGTATTTGGTGTTTATTGGCTTTCAAATCATTATATCTTTTTATTTGGAATTATTATTTTTAGTTTTTATCATATTTTTGTAAATTATAAACAATTTACAGCCTATTATTTATTAGGATGGATTCTTGGTATTTTTGGTATGGTTGTAATAAATCTAATTACAACTTCTAAAGCTTTAATATATATTGCAATTCCTTTAGTTGTTCTTGCAATAAAAAGATTATTATTTCATTGATTTTAACCAAAATTATTAAATACTTTTAGTATTATAGTTATAATATATAAAAATGATTATTTATGAAAAATCCATTACAGTTTATAAAAGAAAGTTCAATTAAAGAAAGAGCAAAAAGTATAAGTCATCTTTTACATAGTAAATTATATTTAAAAGTATTAATTGCTTTATTTTTTGGTATTTTAGTTGGATTTATTTTAGGTCCAACATTTGGTTTTGTTTCAACTGATTTTTCTAAAATTATTACCGAATGGCTTGCTCTTCCAGGATATGTTTTTTTAAGTTTAATACAAATGATTGTTATTCCTTTAATTTTTGCATCTATAATAAAAGGTATTGCTTCTAATGAATCTTCTTCTAAATTAAAGAAAATAGGATTATCTATTACAATTTATTTTATAATTACAACTGTAATAGCAATAATAATTGGTATTGGTGTTGCAAATATTATTCAACCTGGAAAATTTATAACCTCTGATCAAATTTCAGCAATTAATGTTGATGGTTCTCAAGAAGTTGTTACAACTGAGATGCCAAAAATTGAAAATATTCCTGAAATGATAGGAGATATTTTTCCAAAAAATGTTTTAAGTTCTATGCTTAAAGGGGATATGCTACCTATAGTTATTTTTTCAATAATTTTTGGTATTGCTTTAATAAATCTTAAAAAAACTCAATCAAAGCCATTACTTGATGTTTTAAGTTCAATTCAAGATGTTTCAATAATGATTGTTAAGTGGGCAATGGTTCTTGCGCCTTTAGCAGTTTTTGGACTTATGGCAAAAATAAGTAGTCAGTTTGGAATAAGTACTCTTGTAGGTTTAGGTGTCTATATTCTAACAGTAATGCTTGGTCTTTTGTTATTAATAGTTATATATTTATTAATAGTTTATTTTTCAACAAAACAAAAACCTTTTACTTTTTTAGGTAAAATTTCTGAAGTACAATTACTTGCTTTTTCAACTTCAAGTTCAGCAGTTGTAATGCCTTTATCAATAAAAACTGCAGAAGATAATTTAAAGATTAGAAAATCAATTTCACAATTTATAATTCCTTTAGGAACTACAATTAATATGGATGGTACTGCTCTTTATCAAGCAATTGCTACAATTTTTTTAGCACAAGTTTTTGGTATTGAAATTAGTTTTTTAGCTTTAGTTTTACTTATTATAACAATTATAGGTGCATCTATTGGAACTCCAGGAACTCCAGGAGTTGGAATTGTAATTCTTTCTATGGCTTTAACAACTGTTGGTGTTCCATTATCAGGAATTGCTTTAATTATTGGAGTTGATAGAATCCTTGATATGATGAGAACAACTGTAAATGTAACTGGAGATTTAACAGCAGCAACTTTTATAAATAAAATAATTAAGTGATTATTAAAATATGTATTCTTTATTATTCTTAACAATTTATGTTTTAATTTATTATTTTATTATTTATAAAAAAACAAAACATTTAGATCTTACAAAAGAAACTATTGAAATGTTTAAAACTGATTTTGCAACTTCTTTTTACATCTCAATTTTCTATTTAGTTTTAATGGTTTCTTTAGTTTATTATATTTTCTTTACAAATTTTTTTAAATTAGAAATTTTAGATATTCTTGGTGTTTTTTTAATTGTTTTTTCAGGAATAATTGAATATCAAGGAATAATTAGTTTAAAAGATAATTATTATCCTCAAGTTGGTATGGAAAAATATTTAGTTACTAATGGTATTTTTAAATATATAAGACATCCAATCTATTTATCAGGTATTTTTTTAGGAACTGGTATTATTATTCTTTTTTCAAAAGAAATTTTTATTTATCTATTTATAGTAATTATTATAACTATTATTTATAAAGTAGAATCTGAAGAAAGATATTTACTTAAAAGATTTAAAGAATATAAAAAATATACTAAAAAAAGTTATAAATTAATACCTTATATTTATTAAAAAAAAGAAAGTATTTAATAGTAGTTTATACTTAAATATCTATATAATTTTAATGTGATAAAACTATGATAGAAACTTATAAAGATTTTAAAAAATATGTTGCAATAGCTATAATATTGATTCTTTTTATATTTATGGTAAGATATCTTTGGCCACATGTAAATGGTTTTTTAGGTGCTTTTATTTTATTTGCTTTATTTTTACCATTACATTTATTCTTAACTAAAAAGCTTAATTTAAATAAAAATTTATCTGCTATTTTAATAATTATCATAACTTTGTTAATTGTTATAATACCAAGTTACTTTATAGTTACTGAATCATATAATCAAGTAAAACAAATAACTTTAGAAAAAAATAAAATTATTACAGAAATAAGTAAATTTGAAGAAAATTTTCCTGGACTTGAAATTTCAGATAAAGTAAATGAATATCTTCCAAGTTTTGCTAATTGGAGTGCAGATGTTTTGTTTAAAAGTATTAATAATGTAATAAAAACAATTATCACTTTAATTATAATGTATTTTATTTTATTCTATTTATTAGTATATAATTCAGAATTATATAAAATATTAAGAGAATATCTTCCCTTTAATTCAAAAAATTCAATTCTTCTTGCAAAAGAATTTAAAAAAGTAACTTATGCAACTTTAATTTCAACTGGTCTTGTTGCAATTTTTCAAGGTTTATTATTAGGTTTAGGTTTCTGGGCACTTAATATTAAGGGTGCTGTTTTTTGGGGATTTCTAGCTGCAATACTATCTTTCTTACCTGTATTAGGTATTCCTTTAATATGGGTTCCTTATGGTGTTGTATATTTAATAAAGCATGATTATTTTACAGCTATTGCTGTTTTAATTTTAGGATTAATTATAAATTATTCTGAATTTTTCATAAGACCATATCTTCAAAAAAGAATAGGAGATTTACATCCATTAATTTCAATTATTGGAATATTTATTGGAATTCCTGCTTTTGGTTTTGTGGGTATTGTTATTGGTCCTTTAATCATTTCTTATTTTGTATTAATATTTAGAATGTTTAAAGATGAATATTTATAAAATAAAAAAAAAGAAAAATAAAGAATAATTATTTCTTTATTTTTTTAGTTGTTTTTTTCTTTTTAGAAACTACTTTTTTAGGTTTAGTAGTAGTTTTCTTTTTAACAATTGGTTTTTCTTTCTTAATAGATACTTTTTCTTTTTTACTAGGTTTATCAACCCATGCAACAACACCTAAAACAATTAAGTTTGCAAGGCTTACTAAAGTTAATAAACTTAAAGCACCGTGATAGTTTCTTTTTTCAAATATTTTCCAAATCCAATATGTTCTAAAAGACACTAATATTAAAGTTCCAATTAAAATAAGTAAAGATAAAAACATATTTATAAATGGAATTAGTGTAAATGGAAGGAAAAGTAAAGGTGTAACTATTGGAAGTAAAGCAATAAAACCCCATTCCCATCTTTCTTCAGCTATGATTGGATAAAGAAAGTATTGTCCTATTGGTATCCATGCAAGAAAAGCGTATTTTGAGTTTAGTTTTTTTGCAATTGTATATAATGCAAATGCCTTATATAAAAATACTGCTAATAAAATTATTATTGCAAAATAAAACATAAACACTAATAAAGAACCAAACCCTAAACCAAAAAGAGTTCCTGTTAGTAATTCTTCAGTAATCATTTTAAATACTCTCCTATATAATTAATATATAGTTATTATACTAAAGTATTTATAAATATTTTCTTTAAATTAAAAAGTGTAAAAATATGAAAAAACCAATTATTTTAAGCCCAGTTGGAAATTGGGAGATGTTAGTTTCTGCTATTGATGCTGGATGTAATGCAGTTTATTTAGGTATTAAAGGCATAAATATGAGAGAGAGAGCACAAAATTTTACTTTGCAAAATATAAGTAAAGTTATTAAATATGCTCATGAAAGAAATGTTGAAGTTTATTTAACATTAAACACAATTATTTTTGATAAAGAAATTAATAAAGTTAAAAAAATATTAAAAAAAGTTAAAGAATTAAAAATTGATGGGGTTATTGCTTGGGATTTAGCAGTTATAAAACTTGCAAGAGAATATAAAGTTCCTGTTCATTTAAGTACACAAGCAAGTGTTTCAAATATTGAAGCTATTAAACAATATTATGCTTTAGGAGTTAGAAGATTTGTTCTTGCAAGAGAATTAACTTTAGAAGATATTAAAAAAATTGTTAAAAATGCAAAAAAAATAGATCCTAAAATTGAAATTGAAACATTTATACATGGTGCAATGTGTGTATCTGTAAGTGGAAGATGTTTTATGTCTCAATTTTTATACGGAGATAAGACTTCTGCAAATAGAGGTAAATGTATACAACCTTGTAGACGAAAATATTTAGTTTTAGATCCTGAAACTAAAAAAGAACTTTTAGTTGAAAATAATTATGTTATGAGTCCAAAAGACATGAATACAATTTTATTTATAGATCAATTAATAAAAGCAGGAATTGATGTTTTTAAAATTGAAGGAAGAATTAAAGGTGCAGAATATGTTAAAATAGTCACTGAATGTTATAAAGAAGCTATTGATTTATATTTTAAAAAAAAATTAACTTTAGATAAAAAGAAAGAACTATATGAAAAATTAGATTCTGTTTATAATAGAGGTTTTTCAGATGGATTCTATCATGGAAAACCAATTAATCAATGGGCAGAACAATATGGTAATAAATCAGAAACTAAAAAAACATATATTGGAAAAGTAACTAAGATTTTTAAAAAAATTAATGTTGCAGAAGTAAAAATTGAAGGTACTAAACTTGAATTAAATGATAATATTTTATTTATTGGAGAAAAGACAGGTGTTATTGAGCAAAAAATAAATAGTATGCAAAAAGATGTAAACACTCCTTTAAAAATTGCAAAAAAAGGAGATTTAATTGGAATTAAAATTAACTCAAATAAACTTCCTTATAAAAATGATAAAGTTTATATTTTTCAAAAAGATAAACTTATAAATAGTTAAAATAATAATATATAAATATAAATTATATTTTAAAAAAGTGATTAGATATTAAAAAAGAAAAAAATATTTCCTTACCTAAAAAAACATTACTTGGAATTCAAATGTTATTTGTAGCTTTTGGTGCAACTGTCTTAGTTCCACTTTTAATTGGTATTGATCCTTCTGTTGCTTTGTTTACAGCTGGACTTGGAACTTTAATATTTCATTTAATTACTGGTGGTATTGTACCTATATTTTTAGGAAGTTCTTTTGTTTTTATCGTACCAATTATTGCAGCAACACAGCTATATGGTTATTCAGGAGCATTGAGTGGACTTATAGCGGTAGGTTTAGTTTTTATAATTGTATCTTTAATTATTAGAAAAAAAGGTATTGTTTTTATTAAAAAAATATTCCCTCCAATTGTTGTGGGGCCTGTAATTATGGTTATAGGACTTTCACTTTCTTCAACTGCAGTTGAAATGTCTTCTCATAATTGGATTCTTGCAAGTATAACTTTAATTACAGCAATTATTATTTCTGTTTTTGGAAAAAGAACAATTAAATTACTTCCAATTATTGGAAGTATAATTTTCACTTATATTATAGCAATGATATTTGGAATGGTTGATTATTCAAGTATTATTAGTGCAAGTTGGATATCTCTTCCAAACTTTATAACACCAACTTTTAGTCTAGGCGCAATTCTTTTAATTATTCCAGTAGCAATAGCTCCAATGATTGAACATGTAGGAGATATGTATGCAATAAGTAAAGCTACAGGAAAAGATTTTATTAAAAAACCAGGAATTCATAAGACAATGCTTGGAGATGGTCTTACAACTATTATTGCAGCTTTATTTGGAGGACCACCAAACACAACATATTCAGAAGTTACAGGTGCAATTGTTTTAACAAAATTAAAAGATCCTATGATTTTAAGAATTTCTGCAATAACAGCAATATGTTTTGCATTAATAGGAAAAATAAGTGGTTTTTTACAAACAATTCCAGATTCAATATTAGGTGGAACTTTAATATTATTATTTGGTATGATTACAATTGTAGGTATAAAATCTATTGTTGAATCTACAACAAATTTAAATAAAACCAAAAATATGATAATAGCAGGTGTAATGCTAACAATTGGGGTTGGTGGAGCTGTTATTTCTTCAGGTACTTTTTCAATTGAAGGTGTAGGTCTTGCATCAATTGTAGGAATTGTTTTAAATTTAGTTTTACCAGAAAAAGAAATTATTTAGGTTTTTTTAATTTTAAAAAATTAGGTATTCTTTTAAAAGATAAAGGTGCTTTTTTTTCTTTTAAATGATTTAATAATAGTCTCTTTACTCTTTCTTTATTTGGATTTAATTCTCCAAGTTTATTAAAATATCTATCTCTTATTTTACCATTTATTGTAATTAATCTATCAATTTTTAAAACTGTTTCTTGAATTTCAATATTTGCTTTCTGATATTGAATTCTTTCTAAAACTAAACTTTTTAATTTAGCTTTGTCTTTTTCTTTTTTTATTCTTTCTTCTAATTTTTTAATAATTTTTGAATTTGTTTCTAATTGCTTTTTTTTATTTTTAATATAATTTTTATTATATTCATTTTGTAAAGTAACTGGATCATAAACAATTTTTTTACCAGTTTTTAGTGAAGCTTTAATAAAAGAATCTAAAATTATTTCATAAAATGGTTTTTCTAAGTTTTTATAATTAAAATTATTTTCTTCTTGTTTTACACCTTGTATAAAATTAATAATTATTTTATTAGATATTGGAGAATTAGTATAATTTATAAGTCCAAGAGGATTATTTTTATGATATAGCACCATAATAGGTGAATATACTTTAGATTTATAAACAAATCCATCAGGAAAAACCCAATAACTTTTTTTCCTAAAATAAAAATCATTACTGGGTTTATTCTTTAATAGATCTAGAAATATATTTTTCATACTTAAAAACTATATAAATCCTCTTACAATTACAACAGGAGTATTAGAATCTGCAGAACCAGAAACTAAATCTGCTAAAGATGAAACTAAATTTTCTATTTTTCTTGGTGTTGTTCCTTGAGCTGAAAAAGAATCTTTTTTTTGTTCTCTTACAAATTTTTCTTTTTCTTCTTCAATAATTTTAGAAATCTCTTCTTTACTTTTTCCATCATTATATAATTTTTGCATTAAAAATTTAGTTTTAACACCTATTCTGTTTCTATTCTTTATTCCAGGAGTTACTCCAAAAGCAGAAACTGGATCTGCAAGTTCATATATCCCTGATTCAGGATCTTTATAAGCCCCATCACCATAAATAATTACTTCTACATCCTTAGAAAATTCTTCTTTAATCATTTTTTGAACATCAAGACAAACTAGATCTCCATTTTTTGGAGCTAATTTTATTTTTTCATTTTCAGGATCTAAAATATTTGAACCTAATAATCCATATTCAGAATAAGCTTCTTTTTTAGAATCACTACAAATATCTTGTAAAGTTATAACATTTTGATACTCTCTTTTTTTAATTGCATTTAAAGTATCGTTTCTATGATGTACATTTGATACAATTATTCCATCTGGTTTTTTATCAACTAAATATCTAGTAGAATTTGCAAGATATATCTCAACATCACAACCTTCTTTTTTAACAATAGATTCATAAAATCCAATATAATCAAGACCTGTTTCAGGATGTAAAAACCTATCTTTTCCGATTTCTTCTGTTGTTATTTTATCTTCAAAAGTTTTATCTAACTTATGTAACATTTTACTATCAGTGATTGGATTTCCTTGTTCATCATCAGGAAACTTAAGTTGAATTATTATTTTTCCTTTAGGAACTGTTTTTGCAATTCCTTTTAATATCATTGAAAATCTATTTCTTGAAAGAATAGGGTATATAATTCCAATAGTTGAATCTTCTTTAAGATTTAGTTTTTCTTTAATTTCTTTTGAAACATCGTTTAAATAGACATAGTTTTTTTGAGTTATTGCAACAACTGCTTCAGTCATACACACAATATCTCCATTATCTATTAAATCTTTTTCTTTTTTTAAAGAATTTTTAACAACATCAACCATATTATCTTCAAAAGTTACAATTCCAGTCTTTACACCAAAAGCTATAACTCCTAAATTACTTCTATTTAATTCCATAAGATTTTCTCCACCTACATTTTTTAATAATATTAATTAAATACATGTAGATGGATATCTTAATAAATCTTTTCTTACTCACAATTTTTATTTGAATTTTCCTTCAATTGCAATTTCTGAAAGTTCTTTTCTTGAAGATACAATTTCTTTATCTTGGAGTTCTACAGGTAAATCTTCAATTTTTCCTTTTTTACCTACTGCTAACATTGCAAGTATATGATAATTTTCAGGAATCTCTAAATTTTCTCTAATTTTTTTATAATCAAAACCAGACATAGCATGTCCAACAAGATCTAAATCTTTTGCTTGAAGAGCCATATTTTCCATTGCAGCCCCAGAATCAAATATATTTATTATTTCTTCTTTGTCATTAAACATTTTATCTGCAATTACAAGAATAATAACAGATGCATTTTTAACCCAAGATTTATTAAAATCAACTAAACTTTCAAAAAATAAATCCCATTCTTTTGTTTCTCTTTTTGCATATAAAAATTTCCATGGTTGATAATTATATGCTGAAGGAGCATATCTTCCTGCCTCTAAAATAGCAAAAAGCTCTCTATTATCTATTTCTTCTCCACTCATAGCTCTAGGAGAAGTTCTATTTAATATTAGTTTATTTACATTATATTCTGATTTTCTTTCTGATGACATGTATATTACACCTCTTTATTTTTTTTATAAATTTTGTTTATTTTTAAGAAAAAATAAATTATAGAAATAGCTATATATTTAGGTACAGAAGTGTATTTATATGTATTTATTTTCATATGTTGTTCAATTTAATAAATATATTCTCATTAACCCTCAATTCTTAACAAAATACTAATTTTTAAGTTTTTTCACCAATATCTTTTTAAAGATTTCCAACTACATTTTTTAATTATTTTTAAAAAATAATTGTGAAATTAGAAAAAATAGGTTGTGATAAGAAATGTTATATAAATATTGTTCAAATTGTTTTTCAATAGATGTTAAATATCTTCCTGCTGAAAAAAAATATCATTGTTTAAAATGTAATTTTAAGGGTGACTTTAAAGAAGATTCAATAGACAAGATAAACAACTATAAAAAACAAGGTAGTACTGTTATTCAAAGAGATACATTCATTGAAGCAAAAAAAGAAGTTACATCAAGCAATGAAGAATTCGACTCAATTGATGATAAAATTAAAAGTAAATTTGGTGAAAAATCCAAAAATTCTGATTGGGAACTTTTATAGGTGTTATTATAGAAAAAAAATTTAGTATATTTGTTCCAAATGTTTTTTTAAAATATTTTGTAATCACTTCAGCAATAGTTTCTATAACAGAAACTGAAATAATTGTAAATTATTTGTTTTTTTTTAAGAAAAGAGTTTCTTTAAAAGAAATTAAAAATATAAAAATTGAAAATAATATTTTAGGAAAAGAAACTGTTTTAAGAGTAAATTTAAAATCAAATCAAAAAATTACATTTAGTTTTTATTCAAAAAAAAATCTTGATAAATTAAAAAAAGAATTACTTAAAAAATTATAATTTCTCATAAACTTCTTTTAAAAAAAGTGCATCTTCAACAATTTCTGGAGATTCACAAATAACAGTTCCTGTAGTTTTATTATCTTTTAAATTTGCTAAAATTTCTTTATAAGGCAAGTCTGCTTCTCTAAAAGGAAGATGATGTTTTTCTCCTTTTTCACCATAGGCAATACCAGACATATGCATATGAAGATTTTTAAAAATTTCAGGATAACTTTTTAATTTTTCAAAAAATAAAGATACATTTTTTTTATCTTTAAAATAACCATTTTCTCTTGCATGTTGATGTGCAAAATCAATAACTGGTCTTACAAATTTAGGATGTTTGTCAAGAAAATAAAATATTTCATCAATTGAACCTACTTGTGTTTTTTTACCTGTAAGTTCGATACCAAGTTTTGTATCTCCTTTATATTTATCTTCAATTAAAAATATTTGATGAGATATGTTTTCTAAAACTTTTTTAGGTTCTTGTTTTAAAAAATATCCTATATGGCAAACAATTGTTTTTGCACCAATTTCATGTCCAACATTTAAGGAATCTAAAATATATCTGTGAGAATTAATTATTTTATTTTCTTCAATAGCATTAAGGTTTATAAAATAAGGAGCATGTATACTTAAACTAACATTACTATTAATTGCATTATTCTTAATTTCTTCTTTTTTTTCAAGAACACTATTCTTTAAATAAACAGATCTTACAAATTCAATTTCCATTGCGCTAAGACCTATTTTGGAAACCTCTAAAATAGCATCTGCAGTTGGGTTTTTACTATTTTTAGGAATTTCTAATATTGTTCCTCCAAAACCAGCAGGTCCAAAATTTAATTTATTCATTCTTCTTCAATTGTAATGCATTGTACAGGGCAAACATCTGCAGCTTGTTTGTTACATCCAACTTCTTTAACTTCTGTCTTTATAGGCTTTGGTTTTTCTCCTTGAAACTTCCAATTATCAGGGCAAACAGAAACACAAGCACCACAACCAATACAAGCAGAATAATCTTGTTTAATTTTTACAGTCATATTAAAATTACCTCACATATTTTTTTTAAATATACAATAAAATAATAAATAAACACATATAAAAATATATCTATATACAATTTTAATATATATTTTTAAAAAACAAACAAATTAAGAAATTTTATGGATGAAAAAATACCTAGAGGATCTCCTGGACAACTTTATAGTTCAATTTCTGTAGAATCTAGAGATTTTTCTTTAGATGAAGATAAACTATCTAAAAAAGTTGAAAATGGATATGTTTTGTTTTGTAAAAAAGTATATAATCAATTTCCTTCTCTTGGTAATAATACTAAATATGATGAAAAATTACAATCAACAATTGATTTCTTAAAATGGGATTTAAAAGCTGAAGAATATTTTGCAGGTTATAAATTTGTAATTTTTGCAGGAATTTTTTTAACTTTTGTAACTGTATTATTATTATATTCTTATCTTCTTCCAACTCTTACAAAAATGTTTGGAAATGCAATGGTTCCTACAGTTTTTATTTTTGGAGGCCCAATTGTTCTTTTTATTCTAGGAATTGATTCTTTTAAAAATTATCCTCACAAAAAACTTAATCTAGAAAAAATATATGCTCTAACTTTTGTACCTGAAATCTTAGGGTATATGATAATGTCAATGAAACTTGTCCCAAATCTTGAAAAAGCAATTGAGTTTGCATCAAGTCATGGTCATGGTAAAATTGCAGATGACTTAAAAACTTTACTTTGGGAAGTAAAGGTTGGAATTAAAACAAGTGTTGCAGAAGCAATAGATGAACTTGCCTATAAATGGGGAGATGTTTCTCAAGAATTTAAAAAATCTTTAATGAAAATAAGGTCTAGTGTTATTGAAATTTCAGAATCAAAAAGATATCAAATATTAGATCAAACAATGGAAGACACTTTAACCTCAATTAAAGGAAAACTAGAAGAATATGCAAGAGGGCTTTCACAACCTGCAATGGTTATGTTTTATTTAGGTATTTTACTTCCTTTATTATTAATTATTATACTACCAGTAGGTTCTGCTTTTTCTGATTCAAATCTTGCAAGACCAATTTATTTAATCTTAATTTATAATTTAATAATACCTATTGGTTGTTTAATTTTTGCAAGAAAAGTTATAAGAGAAAGACCAATAACATATATTCCTCCAGTAATTCCAGATAATCATCCTGATCTTCCTGCAAAAAATACAATGGTATTTGGAAGTTTTAAAATAAACATTTATGTTTTATTAATAATTGTTGGAACAATATTAGTTGCAGGAAGTATTTTTACACAAGCAACTTTTGGAAAAACAAGATATAATGTTTTACTTTCAGAAGGATATATTCAACAAGGAGAAGATATTTCTCAAGCAGATTTTTTATGTACTACAGAAGAACTAGTCTTTAAAGCAACAGAACCTAAATTTCAATGTGCTTCTGAAAGAGATTTTTGGCAAAGACCTGAAAACAATACTACTCCTTTTTTTATAATTTATGGATCTTTATTAACAATTAGTTTTTTAGTTTCAATTTATTTATATGGTAAAAATATTTACAAAAGAAGAGTTCAAGTTAATTCTCAAAAAATGGAAGATGAGTTTAAAGATGCATTATATGTTATTGCAAGTAGATTAGGAGAAAATAAACCAATTGAAGAGGCCTTAAACCACACTAAAAATTTCCTTCCAAATTCTTTAATAGCTCAAAATATTTTTGCAAGAACTTTAGATAATATTAGAATAATGGGTCTTAATTTAAAAGCTTCTTTGTTTGATCCTAATTATGGTGCTTTAAAAAATAATCCTTCTAGGTTAATTAATAGTGCAATGCTGTTAGTTGTAGATTCTGTTCAATTAGGTGTATCTGTAGCTGCAAAAACTTTAATGTCTTATTCAATGCAACTTAGAAATACTGATGAAGTATCTAAAATGCTTACAAGTTTAATTGCAGATATTACTGGAACATTAAATAGTATGGCAAAATTTATTGCTCCAATTGTTCTTGGTATTACAACTGCTCTTCAAAAAATTGTAATGTCAACATTAAACTCTATATCTTCAAGTAATGTTATGCAAGATATGGAAAAAATGGTTCAAGGTATTGGTGAAGGTGCAACAGCTGCAGGACTCGGAAATGTAAATATAGGTTCAGTTTCAGGTTTAGGATCCTCCATTGATCCAACAAAAATAGCACAGTTTGCAAGTGCAACAACATTTTTAATAATTGTTGCAATATATGTTATACAGATTGTAATAATTATAGTTTATTTTACAACAATGATAGAACAAGAAAACATTATCTTAGCAAAGGTAAGAATTGCACAAACTTTACCAATTGCAACAATTTTGTTTATATTAACAACAATTTTATCCAATTTTTTATTTTAAAAAAAAATGAGTATAAATGTTTATAAAAAATAATAAAGGACAAGCTTTTGAAGCATATCAATTATTGATTGCATTTATTATAGCAACTGCTATTTTAGGAATTATTGTAATGATGATTTCAAAAACAAATAGTCAAGCAATAATTATTAGTAATCAAAAGATTGAAGATGCTTTTACTTCTGCAATAAATAGTCCTGTAATTAGTATGGAAAAACCTTTTGTTGTAAAAGATGTTTTAATAACAGGTATTTTAAGTTATGACAGATTTGAACAAATTTCAGGTATTGAAGAAGGGTGCTTTGGGTTTATTGTAGGGCCTGGAATTACTTTACAACCATACGGAGCTGTTGTTGATAAAAAATATTTAAAAACAAATGTTTATTTTTCATGTGGTTTAAAAGGTATGGATATTGATAATTTACCTTATGAAATTTATTCAGGTGTATCTGGAAATAGGCCTTTTCAAGGTAATCCTTTAAGTGAATGTGAAAGATTATTTTGTGTAATGTATATTAATAAAACTCCAGAAGTTTTAAATTAGATTAAAAGAAGTAATTATGAATAAAAATAAATGGACTAGAAATATTAAATATTTTTTAATTGCTATAATAATACTTGTTTTTGGATATTTTTTTGGAATAATTATTTTAGGTATAATTGCGTTAATTATTGTTTTAATGAGTGTTTTATTTTTAATATCTTTATTATTTAATAAATCATTAGATTTTTTCTTAAATAAAAAAGTAAGATTGTTTATAACAATGTTTTTTTCTCTTGCAATATCTTATGGATTTATTATGTTATTTTGGAAAAGTATAGATTCTATTTTAAATGTAGTTTTAAAAATTTCTGTTATCTGGGCAATTACTGCTTTTATTTTTGGAACTCTTTGGAATATTTTTATAATTAGAAAAAGAGTAGTTTATAAAAATAAAGTTTTTGATTATAAAGAAAAAGATTTAAAGATTGGTATTCAGTTTAAAGATATTTTTTTTATGATAATAATTCCTTTAATCTTTAGCTTAACATTTAGTATTTTAAAAGGAATTTTAATTATATAATAACATTTAAATATCTTTTGGACTAAAAAATTAATAAATATTATATTATTGAGGTGAAAAATAATTATGAAATTAATATCTTTAAAAAATAGTAAAGGTCAAGCTTTCTCAACATTTCAGTTATTAATTGCTGCAGTTGTTGCTTTAGCTTTATTAGGTGTATTAATGCCAATTATTACTAATATTAATCCTGGTACAGACCGTTTAGTTGATGCTTTAAAAGAAAGAATTAATACTCAACAAGATCAACCAGGAACTTTAACCTTAACTGATGAAATAAAAGTATCTTCAAAAGGAGATCCGTATGTTTCTGCAGCAACAATTACAGAAGGAACAGGACTAGCTGATGATCAAGTAAAATTTATGTTAAATGGATATGAAAATGATTTTGCAGTTAACGAAGGTAATAATGTTTTAGAAGTTAGAGCTTCAAGTTCAGTAACATATCAATTTGGAATTTTATGTCATAGAAATTTTGAAGAACTTGAAAACTCTATAAAAGATTATTCATCAATTATTAAAGAAACAGAAGATCTTCCTACATTTGACGAAAATAATGTAAGAGTATGTATTGTTGTTCCAGTAAAAAGATAAAATCATTTTAAAAAAGATAATATATGAATAAAAATAAAATTAAAAAATATGTTTTGAATATATTTTTAATTATTTTATTTTTATTTATATTTTTTATGATAATACCCTATAATGTCCCTGAAAAAAAATCAGATGTAATATTTAATAGGCTTAAAGAAAGAATTAATACTCAACTTGATCAATCAGGAACTTTAAGTTTAACTGATGAAATAAATATATATTCTAAAAAAAATATATATATTTCTGCTATAACAATTATAGATGAAATAAAATTATCTGATATTCAAGTTAAATTTATATTAAATGGATATGAAGATCATTTTGGAGTATTAGAAAACAATGATGTTTTAGAAGTTAAAGCTTCAAGTTCAGTTACATATCAATTTGGAGTTTTATGTCATCAAAATATTCAAAAACTTCAAGAGTCTATAAATGAGCGTGAGTTAATAATTAAAGAAACAAATATTACTGAATCTGGATTTGATACAGATAGTACTTCAAAAGTGTGTATAATTTTTCCAGTAAAAAGATAAAATTAGTTTAAAAAAGATAATATATGAAAACAATTAAAAAGAAAATTTTAATGATCCTAAAAGATCAAAAAGGACAAACAGAGTCTAATACAGTTTTCTTTTTAATTGTTGTCGCTATTGTTGCAATAATTTTGATTGCTGTTGTAAAACCAATGTTTAATAAATCAGTAAAAACTTCAGCAAAACAAGCAGCACTTCCTTCTCAAACAATACCTGTTGAATAAATAATTTTAATTAAAAAAAGAAAACTATTTTAAATACTTCTTATAATATCTTTATAATATATGTTGTTAAAGATATCAAATAAAGCACAGATGAGTGCACCTTTTGAATTATTAGTTGCAATTATAGTTATGATTTTTGTAGTTGCTGCAGGAAGCTATGCTCTTGCAAACTTAAATGAAAATACTTGTCTTGGAAATAAAAGACAAGAAATGAGTAATCTTGTTTCTTCTTTAAGAGAAGTTGTTTTAGGATCAGATCTAGCATATAGAACAATTGATTTTTCAACAAAAGCATGTTATAATGAAAATAATGAACAATTATATCTAAGAGTGGTTGATAATGATAGAGATGTTTGTGAAAGATTCTGTGGGTCTGGAACAAGCTGTATTCTTTTACAATACCAGTATGTTGATGAAGTTAAACTTGATTATAAATTCCCAATAGATCCTGTTTGTACATATCTTCCTACAAATTTAGTTTTTGGATCAAATGATGATTGTGGAATATACCCAGAGGTTACTAATGAAGAAACTATTAAGCCTACTGAAGAAAATTCAAATATAACAAGAGGAACATATAAAATATATAAATTATCAGATTCTGGTCCTTTATATAAAGTTTGTATGATAAAAATAAGGTGATTTTTTAAATGTTTGATTTTGCTCTTTCAAAAATAAATATGTTAATTTTTGTAACTGCAATAGCAGTAGTTGTAATATTTTTTACAAATACTTTAAATGATACTCTTAAAACAAGACAAAGTTATGAACTTGCATTTAAAATAGGTAAAGAAATAAAAACAGTAATTGATGCAGATAGTTATTGTTCAATAAAATTTATTGAAGTTCCTAAAACAATAAGAATTAGAGAAGGAAGTAGTCTTTCTGGAATTACTTATAAGCTAGGATTAAAAAGTTATAGGCAATTTGATAATCAATCACTAATTATTTATTTAACAGATTTAAAAGAAAAAAACATTCTTGGTGCTTATAATCTAGATTATAATGGAACAATTAATTTCTTTTCTTCAGAATATAATAACACAGAATATAGCTTTAATGATGAAATCCAAGAGGAAATTGTTTATTATCCAAGAGAAGAAAATTCAAATACTACAAGTTTATTAATTCTTAAAAAAATAGAAAATAATGAAAATAATTATTTTGTAATACCATGTGAAAAAAAATATGGTAAATATAGTTGTAAGAAATATGTTTGCCAAGAAAATAATGATATAAAAGATTTTTCTTGTTTAAATGATTTCTGTAGCACATCTTTGGAGTAAAATACTATATGAATCAAAAAGGTTTTATTGGTTCCATTGGAGATGATCTTCCAAGTCTTATTCCAATTTTCTTAGGGCTAGTTGTATTTTTTTCTGTATTTTTAGGTGTATTTAATGATTATAATGCAAAAAATAGAGTTTATACTTTAAATCAAGAAGCTGTTGAAATCTCTATGCAACTTAAATCAGATCCTGTTATTGTTGGTTATGATCATTTTATGGAAAAATGTAATGAGATTAATACTCCAAAAAACTGGAATGCTTTTTTAGTTGATCTGCCACAAGATACTAAATATTTTAAATCTATAACTTTAGAAGATATTTATTATAACTATCAAGATAATGTTATAATAGAAGATACTGAGTTTGATATAGAAAATTATTTTATCTGTAATGAAGATCCAGAGAACTTAAATCAGTTAAAAGATACTTCTAAAAATATAATTAATTTTTTATATCCTGTAGTTTTACAAAACCAGGATGGTTATTCAACAACTGCAAGATTATATATTTTAATATGGGAATAAAATGAAACTGAAATTAAAAAATCATAAAGGCCAAGCTGCAATGACAGATTCTTTGTTTTTTTTAACAATAATTGTAGCTTTATGTGTTTTATTATTTCAATTTTCTGCAACATATGGAGAAAGAGTAGATCTTGCAATTAATAATTTATATTTTAAAGAATACACAAATTCAAGTCTTAAGACTATTTATTATACAGACATACCTTTAGATACTTCTAAAAATATAGAAGAGAGTTTAGAAACTGATTATTTAATTACATCTTTAAAAAGTGATTATTTAAGTGATGGAAAGATAGGTAATAGTGATATTAATTCTTTAGATAAAGATGATGTTAAGGATCTTTCAAAATATAATTTATTTCATACAATTAAGTCCTTAATGTATGCACTTCCAAATTATGATTATATTTATTATATACAAGAATCAAGTGGACAAAAATTTATTTATTTTATGCTAAAAATAAATAATTTTGAAAATAATGAGCTTAAACAACTTTATTATTTATGTGAACCTGTATCTATTAACCCAGTAAGAAACATGGTTCAAAGAACAAATAAAATATATTCATCTTCTTCTCCTCAAATATATCAAAGAAAAAATACTGGAGAAGTAAGAGCAACTTCTAATCTCACAATATGGCCTTCAACAAGCAGTATTAATAAAGAATATCTAGAAGGGGATTTAGAATCTCTTACTGAAAATGAAATTGAAAATATAAATAATTTAAAATGTAAAGAATATATTGAAGATGAAGATTAAAACTTTAAACCTAAATCATCTTCATTATCTTCTTCAAGATCTAAAGAATCAGAATCATCGTCCAACAAATCTTGTATATCAGAATCTTCTTTTTTATTTTTCTTTTCTTCTTTTATAATTTTTTTAGAAGGTTCTTCTTTCTTTTTAGAAGTTTCTTTTTTTACATTCGATTTATTTTCATTTCTTATTTCTTCAGATTCAAGTTGATTAAAGACATCTTCAACTAAAGATTTCATATTGTCTGTTTCAACTATTTCTCCAGAATCATCTTTAGAGGCTCTATAATGTTTACTACTTTTAATAGTTTTTTCAATTTCTTCTTTTTTAAAACTATTTAAATTATCGTCTTTACTTACTTGAGAATAAATAGCATCAGCAATACTATCAATATCAGGAGAAACAATATCTGAAATGTTTCTTAAAACTTTTTGAATCTTTTCATCTTTATGTACAATTAATTTTTTCTTTTGACCCACATCTAAAAGACTTTTAATATCATCTTCTTCACTGTTATCTTGATAAGTTTTAGAAGAATAATTATGTTTTTCTTCATGTCCAAAAGGTACATCAGAATAAACAATTTCTCCATTTATATATTTTCTAAAATGTCTTCTTTCTCTTCTAGGTACTTTTTCAATTTCCATATTTAATTTTCTCTTTAATTTTCTTACTTTTTATATAAATTAATATATATAATAAGCCTTTTAAATCTTTCAATTAATATATATTATAGATATATTATATTTTTGGGGATAAATTAATGGAAAACATATTTCAAACAATCTTAAATTATTTATTATTTATTTTAAAGTTAGTTGGTGTTTCAATACTTTTCTCAATTCCTTTCTTTATAATTGTAAAAATATTCAAATCTAAATTTATTAATTTAAGAAAGAAATTTAGTGTTATTGGTTCTCTTTTTATAATTATTTATATTATTTCATACATTATTTTATTATTAATTTATTTTTTACCAATTATTTCAACTTTTTATCAAGATTTAACCTTTTGGCAATCAGTTGGTTTTATTTTATATCATTTAATAAGATTAATTTTAATTAACATTATAATTTCAGGAGTTATTCTTTCTTTTTCATTTATAACTCTTGCAATTTATGATAAGTTTGAAACAAATAAAAAAAAACCTTATCATAATCTTAATTTATTTAAAAGTCTAATAATTACAAATATAATTATATTTTTTATATTATTAGTCTTTCCAAAATTAATAGCATTATTAGTTTATTTAATATATATATAAAGAAAGAAAAATTATGAAAACAAAAAGACTTTGGGCAATATTTTTTTTAATATTAATGATAAATGGAGTTTTTGCATCTACAATAGATCCAAACAGAGTATTTTCAACTGAAGATACATCTTATTATTTTGATGATGCTATTCCAATTAATTATACAGATGAACCTATAAACTATACTCAAGATAAAGTTATTTCAGAATGTTACACAGAAGAGCTTTCTCCTGAAGCTGTAGAAAACATTTGGAATGAAATTTTAGTTAATGGTTTTAAAGCTGATTTAATAACAAGTGATCAACCTGCAAACCAAAATAGAGAAACATTAAAAGCAAATGAAGTAATTATTACAGATAAAGATACAAAATCAGGAGATGTTGTAGGAAAAACAGAAATCCCTAACAAAATAATGGATCCTTTAGAAGTTCCTACAGTTTTAGGTCAAGTATGTTATGGTCCTTTTTCAAGTGGACTTGATCTTGATAGTACCCTAAGAGTTGGAAGATGTACTGGTGGAGACCAAGCTGCTTGTTATCTTGAAGGAGAAGGATTATTTAGACAAAATGGAAGTTATGGTTTTGTTGATCAAACTTTTTCTGTAAGTAAAGATTTTTTAGATATGTTAGGTCTTAAAAAATTAGAAGAAGTTTCAAATGAATTAATTGACCCAGAACTAGATTATGACACAAATGTTGATTTAGGTTTATTTTCTGATATGTCTTATGAAGAACTTGCAGAGTTTAGAAAAAGTCAATTTCAAGATACTAATCTAACTGAAATTGAAATTAAAAAAATGGAATTAGTTTTAGATAAAGCTATTGAAAACAGTATGTTTACTGATTCTTTTAATGCAAGTATGGAAAGCACTTGTAATTCTGATAATTGTTATATTAACATGTATTCTCTTTTTGACAAAGTTTTTAATCAATATTATTCTGCTGATATGATATTTACTTCAGCATCTCCTGTTCTTTGGAAATTTACTGGAAAAATATTTAGAAATGTACCAAATAAACTTGGAGCTCAAAAATTAATTGCATCTGATAAGATTGGTGGAGTTAGAGGTAAAAATGGTTTTTTAGATAATTTTTTAAATAAAGATATGAGTGCAGTAAGTTCTGCAGTACAAACATATAAATATTCTAAAATTACAAAAAACATTGATGATTATGCTGCTAAACTTGCAAAAAGTAATGACGATATAATCAAGAATATTAATAGATATAACATGAAACCAGAGTTTGATAAATATGTAAATGCTTTAAACTCTAAAAAGAATGCAGACACAATTAAAAATGAGTTCTTTAAAGATGGAGCTTTTGCAAAAATGAATAAACCTCAACAAAGAGTGTTCATGGAATCTGTTCTTGAATATCAAAACAATATTAGAACAGTTAGAATGGTTCAAGATTTTACAACTGATAATTTAAAAAAGACTTTAAAAGAACCTCTTGAAAATTTATTTAATAAATCTAAAACTATGGAAGATTTTTATCAATCTTTAACAAAAGAAGAATATGATCTTTTACTTGAAGAAACAAAAAGATTAAATAGTCTTAATAAATCTTTTTCAACATTTACAGAAAATAAATTTAAATGGGATGATGGTGCTGATAATATAACTCTTTTAAAAGAAAGAGGAAAAATAATTAATGATGAAGAAGTTTTATTAAATAAAGTAAGACTTAAAAATGAAGTAACTTCAACAGAACTTACAGGATCTTCTAAATTTGGAGATATTATTTCTGAAAATAAAATTTCTCCTTTCCAAACTAAAAAAATAACTGTTAATTTTAAAGATGGTCCAAGTGAGGTTGAAGTAATTATTCCTTTTAAAGAAAAAATAAGTGATTCTTCAACTATGCTTAATTATAATGATATAATATACAACAAAAAACCAGATGTATTAATAGAATATGTTGCAAAAGATGGAACTCCAAAAAAGGTGAGAGGATCTGTAATTGATATTGGAGATGTTGATCCTGGTAAACAAATAAATATGAGAGATATTAAAGATACTGCAGTTCCTGATGCAGAACTTTCAAAATATGGAATTAATCCTTTAGAAGTATCTTATGGTTATTTACAAGAACTTGGAATTAAAAAAATAAAAGATGCAGAAATAGTAACTGATGGTGTCGTAAATGTTTTAAAAGACCAAGGATGGAGTACAGGAAGAGGATTAAGTTATATAAATCAAAGAATGAAACAACAAACTGTAACTCAATGGGATAAAAGAGGATTTAACATAATGTCAGATTCTGCAAAAGCTTATCTTTATAATTTTGGATATTGGCAATTTAAAACAGCTGGTTCTACTATATTTGGTGGAGCTTTTGATAGATATAGTATGTTTAGAATACCAGAAACATATACTTCTATTATTTTCAAACATGGTGAAAGTGGAGATATATATAATGATTCTTACATAGATTTCTTTGCAAATGATGGTTCTGATCAAGGAGATCTTTTTATGGATTATTTTAATTCAATTATATTTTGGATGGTAAATCTTCCTAAAGGTGCTTTAGAAAGTACAGAATGGGAAACAACACAAGGAGTATCAGATTGGATTAAAGGAGTTACTGAAGGACACATAAGAAGAAGTTCTACAGATAATATTGCAATATTAACTGATGCTATGAACAATAATTGTTCAACAACTTCTTGTCATATAAAAGTTGGAGATTCTACTCTTCTTGAAGAAGTTACAAAAAGTAAATCTATGGATGCAAATAATCCTACATCTACAAGTCTTAAGAAAAATATCGAAGTTAATTATGCAACTGGAAATGCAATAAAAACAACAAGTTATATTTTAGAAAACACAAGTGAAGAAAACTTTGAAGAAGAAGGACAAACATTAATTGCATTTTCTCATCATACAGATTATGATGGTTCTCTTGCAGGTTTTAACTCTACAGATTCAGTAAATCTTTTACAATCAATTAACGAAGAAGAAACTTGTTCTGATAAACTTAAAAATTTAGAAGTTATGGGAATACCAATAGGTTGGACAAATCAAATAACAGGAAAATCATATAGAGCAGGTGCTGTTGCAGCTGGTTTTTCAAATATTGTTTATTATTCATTAAGTGTTCCTCAACACAGAGTAGTTTTAGGAGCAATCTTTGGTGATATCTTACCACAAGTTGTAATTGTTCCAGAAATTTATAATTGTGTAGATCATGAAGAAGGTTATTATTCACATTTCTTTGTATCTTCTGAAGAATATGAAAGAATTGAAAAAGATCCAAAAAATAAAGTTGGAGATGCAATTTCAAAAGGAGCAGATTCTGTTGAAAAAAGTTTAACAAATATTACAAAGAACACAGAACTTCAAGAATCAATTTCAAAAACAACACAAGAAGTAAAACAATTTGCTGAAACTGAAATTAAAGATAATCCAATTATGCAATCAAGAATAGAAACACAAGGTAATACTTCTGGATCAATGAATGCTAAACTTTTCTTCCTTGAAATTGGAGAAAGTTCAATGTGTAGAGCAAGTGGTTACAATAACAAAGGTGTTGAACATTTAGTTGATTCTAAAACAGGAGAAACTTTAGTTGTTGATAAAGAAGAAGGTGTTGTTGAAATTGTTGATAAAGATGGAAATGTTAAAGAAATAATTTCTTCAAAAAATAAAGATTGGGTAAGACTAATGGCAACTAACTTAGGAATTCCTGCAAAAGTAATTCCTCATAGTCTTTCATATATCCCTGTACCTGACACAAATACTCCTTTGTTTAATATAGATGTTTATGGTAATTTAAAGATAGATGATGCTGAATTTTTAAGTTGTTTAAAAAGAAATTACTATCAACAAACTGGTCTTGAAATGAGTGGTAATACTTTAACAGAATATTTAGGTTCTGTAAAACAAGTAATCACAACAAATAATCTAAACCCAGATAGTCAATATGATATTATACCAAAAGGAATGAATAGTTCAGCAGAAATAATTGCAGAAGGAACTCCAAGAAGAATTGCTTCTGGTGAATCTGCAAGAATAAATGTCTTAGGAAACAGAACTACAAAATTATATCCTATTGAAGGAAAAGAAGTCACTCTTGGTAAAAATATCTCTGTTCAATTTGAAAGAGGACAATTAATCTATAATGGAGAAAAGAATAGTTATATAATGTGGGTTGAACAAACCTATGTAATGCATCAATCTGAAATTAAAGGAATGGATGTTGATCCTATAAAAGAAACTAATCCAGAAACTGGTTGTGAAGAAGATGCATTTGAAATTAGTGTATCTCCAGATACTTCTAACCCTGAAGCTGTTAAAAAATCAGAAAACATGAATAAAGCTTTAGAAAAGGTTGGACCTTTTAAGATGTTTGATACACCAACAAAAACATTTATTTTCTATACAACAGAACCTCCTGAATGTCAAAATAGAATGAAAATCATAGATAAAGAAACAGGACAAGTTATTGATCAAGCAATTGATGAAATAATTACAACTCCTGATGGATTTATTGTAAGAACAGAAGATGGACAAGAACATAATTTTGAATTTAGTGCAGAAGATGGTGTCCCTAAATTAAAGTATAATGATCAAACAGAAACTTTACTTTCAGCACAAGGTAAAAATGGTTCTTTCTGGTATGATCCTAAGACAGGTAATTGGTATACAGAAAACGGTCACTTAATACCATTTGATCCAGAATACAGAGATGGAATGACATTTAAAGTTGGAGAAGATGGTAAAGCTTATGGAACAACAGTTAATAACCTTCTTGGAAATCCAGCAGCAACAGGAGGAAGTGATAGAGGTACTTTAAATCTTCCATTAACTCCTGAAAAAATACTTCCATTCACTCTTTATATCTTAGTAATAATGGCAAGTTTTATGTACTTGTTTTCATCTAGAACCCAAAAATTTAAGAAAAGGTAAAACTTTTCTTATTTTTTAGGATTTCTTTTAATTAGTCTTTTGCTATTATCTCTAGATGCATTTTCTTTTTCTACAAAATTAGAGTTATTATTTTTTCTAGATTGATTTCTTGGTTTCATAAATTTTCTTAAAAACGGCATTTATTATGACCTCTTTTATGTTTTCTTAAATAATATATTTTACAATAATCTATTTAAATATATTTATATATAATATATTAATTAAGGTGAAACAATTATGGCTGAAATAAATGAATATGAACAAAATAGAAAAGCTAATTTTAAAAAATTAATAGATAATGGTATTGAACCATATCCATATACTTATGATAGAACACATCATGCTATTGATATTTTAGAAAAACATAAAGATTTAAAAGAAGATGAATATACAGAAGAGAATGCAAGTGTTGCAGGAAGAATATTACTTATTAGAAACTTAGGAAAAATTGCATTTTTAGATCTTCATGATAAAACAGGAAAAATCCAAATTGTTGTAAAAGAAGCTAATCTTAATGAAAAAGAAAAAATAATTCTTAATGCTTTAGATAGAGGAGACATTATTGGAGTTAAAGGAAAAATATTTAAAACAAAAAGAGGAGAAATTTCAATTGACTTAGAAAATTTAACTTTTCTTTCAAAAGCTTTTATGCCTCTTCCTGAAAAATATCACGGAATTAAAGATACAGAATTAAAATATAGAAAAAGATATATTGATTGGATGGTAAATAAAAAATCAAGAGATATATTTATAGTTAGATCAAAAATAATTTCTCTTATGAGAAAGTTTTTAGATGAAAAAGGATTTTTAGAAGTTGAAACTCCTCTTTTACAACCATTATATGGTGGAGCAAATGCAAGACCTTTTGTAACTGAAAGTTTTGTATGGAAAAGAAATCTTTATTTATCAATTTCACCTGAACTTTATTTAAAAAGATTATTGGTTGGCGGATTTGAAAAAGTTTATACTATTTGTAAGAATTTTAGAAATGAAGGTGTAGATAAATCTCATAATCCTGAGTTTACAATGCTTGAACTTTATGAAGCTTATAAAGACTATAACTCAGCTATGGATATTTTAGAAGAAATGCTTGAATATGTTACAACAAATATTTTTGGAACAACTAAAATAATCTATGATGGAAATGAGTTTGATTTTAAAAGACCATGGCAAAAAATGACAATGAAAGAAGCTATCTTTAAATATGCAAATATAGATATTGATAAATTATCTGATCAAGAAATTAAAGATTTATTAACAAAAGAAAAAATAGAACTTGAAGAATATAAAAGAGGACTTGCAATTGCTGAAATCTTTGAACATTATTGTGAAGATAAACTATATGGCCCAATACATATAATTGATCATCCAAAAGAGACAACTCCTCTTTGTAAGTTACATAGAGATGATAAATCATTAATTGAAAGAAACGAACCTTACTTAAATAGTATGGAACTTGCAAATATATACAGTGAACTTAATGATTCCTTTCTTCAAGAAGAATTAATGATTGAACAAAAAGATCAAGGAAAATCTAAGGGTGAAAATCATCCAATTGATACAGATTTTATAGAATCATTAAAGTTTGGTATGCCTCCTGCTTATGGTATAGGTATGGGTATTGATAGACTTGTTATTCTTTTAACAAATTCTCAAAATATTAGAGATGTAATATTATTTCCTTTATTAAGAGAAGAAGAATCTTCTAAAAAGAAAGAGGGAGAAAGTGATAAAGATGGTGCATAAATGTATAAAATGTAATAAGATAATTGATTCTACAAGAATCTATTGTAAAGCTTGTGAAGCTGAAATTAGAAAAAAGGATGAAATAAAAAGATTAAAAGAAAACCAATGGAATAAGGCAGATTTCTTTGAAAGACAAAGAATGAAGTGATTTTTTAATGAAAAAAATATTAATTATTTCTCATAGAGATTTAGATGGGATTACTTCTGCTGTAAGTTATATCTGGAATCATTTAGAAACAATAAATGTTTCTAAAAATATTAAGAATATTTATAAATATTCAGATATAATTGATTATGATCATGGAGAAGATATTTTAAAAAAGCTAAAATTAAAAAAAATAAATCTTAAAAATTATTCTCATTTAATAATTACAGATCTTTCTTTTTCTTTTGAAATAATGAATTTTTTTTATAAAAAATTTAAAGAAAATTTAATCTGGATCGATCATCATAAAAGAATTACAGATGAACTTGAAAAAGAATTTTTTAAACAAAAAATAAAAATTACAGGTATAAGAGACTTTAAACATGCTGCTTGTTTTTTAGTTTGGAAATTTTTTAAAAAAGATGCACCTGATTTTGTAAAATATGTACAAGATATGGATCTCTGGACTTTTAAACTTGAAAATTCAAAAGAATTTATTGCTGGTTTAGATACTTTTAAGGGACCATATACTAAGAAAAATATTAATTTTATTTTAAAATTTATAGATATTGATTATTTTAATAAACAAAAACAAAAAATTATTGAAAGAGGAAAAATAATCCAAGAACATCAAATAAAACATGTAAAAGAGCAATTATTCTCTGGAAAAATTATTGATTTTTTTGGAAATAAAGCCTTTGTTGTAAACAGTATCTTTATACCAGGTGTTTTTGCAGAAGTAATATTTAAGGAAAAAAAATATAAATCTGCAGAAATTTTAATAATTTGGTATAAAGACCATAATACTAATAAATTTAAGTTTAGTTTAAGAAGAAGAGAAAACTCAAAGGTTGATCTTTCCCTAATTGCAAAAAGATTAGGCGGAGGAGGGCATCCTGCTGCTTCTGGCTTTACTTTAAATTCTTTAGCAGAATTTAAATATGAATAGATATGACAGAATACTTAATAAACCTTGCAAGATTTGTATCCTACAATGAAAAGAAAGAAATCTACAGAGACCTTAAAAATAAAGGCTACTTTGTTTCAAATGATTCTTGGTCTTATAGAAGACTTATAGTTAATAAACCTGTAAAAAATAAACCTTTTGTTGCAAGTTTAATTGAACTTAAAGAAACTTTTTATCAAAATAATTTAAGTCAAACAATAGATAGACTTTCAAAATATAAGATAAAAGAAATTAAAGCAAAAATTGAAAGAAATGTGCCTTTTCATTCAAAAGCTATAACTGAAAGATATCTTAAAAAATATAAATTTGATCCAGAAGGAGAAGTTATTTATCTTGAAGCAAGACTTGAAAAAGATAAAGTTGCAATAAGACTTGGTTTTTATTTAGATGATAAAGAGAATATTCCTGTTAAAAAAGAAGTTGTATATCCAGATATTGGAATTGAAAGCCCATTTACTTTAGGAGAAGTTGGAGATTTTTTAAGACTTTCAAAAACTTTTAAAACAAAAGTTTTTATTTTTACTTTAAATGATCCTGATTGTTTAAATAATATACAAAATTTTTTAAAAGAAAATAGTTTTGATAAAGGAAATATAACTATTGTAAAAGATATTGAATCTTTTAGAAATGAATATGAAATTATAGGATTTAGTATGTGGGGTAAAGATCCTCTTGAAACAATTATTAAAAATAAAGAAAAAAAGAAATTATTGTTATTTGGAAATGAAAGAAGAGGGCTTTTAAAAAAAACAATGGATCAGTGTAATAAAATAATAAAGATTGGATCTTCTTCTGAACCATTAAGAGCAACTCAAGCAGCATCTTTTGCTTTAGGATATATTTTTTCTAAAGAAAATTAAATCTTATATTTAGATACTGCTTTATCTATTTCTTTTATAACTTTTTTATCAAGAACAGATGGTATTATTTTCTTTTCTGTTGGTTTTTTAATTACACCAGCAATTGCTTTTGAAACATCTATTTTTAGTTCTTGAGAAATATCTATAACATTATATTTTAATAAAGCTTTAAAAAGCCCAGGAAATACTAAAACATTATTTATTTGATTATCATAATCACTTCTTCCTGTTGCTATAATTTTAGCTTTTCCTTTTTTAGCGTCTGTTGGAAAAATTTCAGGAGTTGGATTTGCAAGAGCAAAAATTATTGAATCTTGGTTCATTGTTAAAATATCTTCTGTTTTCAAAAGATTTCCTTTTGAAGCACCTATAAAAATATCAGCATTTTTTATAGCTTCTAAAAGATTTCCAGAAATATTTTCTTTATTTGTTATATCTAATATCTCTTTTTTATAACTATTAAGATCTTTTCTTTCATTTGAAATTATTCCTTTAGAATCACACACTAAAATATTCATAAAACCAGCAGCATGTAAAAGTTTAGTTATTGAAAGTCCAGCAGCACCTGCTCCGTTTATAACAATTCTACTATTTTTATCTTTTTTTGTAACTTTTAAGGCATTATAAAGGGCCGCTAAGACCACAATTGCAGTTCCATGCTGATCATCATGAAAAACAGGTATGTCTAGCTCTTTTTTAAGCCTATTTTCTATTTCAAAGCATCTAGGAGCAGCTATATCTTCTAAATTTATACCACCATAACTTTTTGAAATTAATTTAACTGTTTTTATTATTTCTTCTGTATCTTTTGAATCAATTGTTATTGGAAAAGCATCAACATCTGCAAATTCTTTAAAAAGAGCAGCTTTTCCTTCCATGACAGGTAAAGATGCTAAGGGACCAATATCTCCTAACCCTAAAACAGCTGAACCATCTGTAATAATTGCAATAGTATTTTTAGAAGAAGTTAATTGTTTTGCTTTTTTAAAATCTTTATAGATTTCAAGAGAAACAGCACCAACTCCAGGAGTATAAAGTAAAGATAAATCTTTTTTTGAAGAAATTTTCTTTTTTGAAACTATTTCTATTTTACCTTTTAGTTTATTATGTAGCTTAATGCTTTCTGCATTATAATCCATATTATATCATCTCTGTTATATTTATTAAAAATATTTAAATTATAAAAAAAATAGTTATAAAAAAATAAAAAAAATAGTTAAAAAACTATTTTAAAGCTTGATCAATTGCAGGTTTATTAAAACCTATGATAACTTGACCATTAACATCTAAAACAGGAACCCCTTGTTGTCCTGATTTTTGAATCATTTCCATTGCTCTTTCCATGTTTGATCCAACATCAACATCTTCAAATTCAATGTTTTTAGATTTTAAATATTCTTTTGCCATAACACAATAAGGACATGATTTTGTAGAATATACAATTACATTATTCATACTATTCACCTTTTAATTTTTTAATATCAGATATTATTTTTAATAATAGTTTTTTATTTTTAATCTTTATACACTTAGATTTATTTATTTTTTCAATAGTTATAATTCCTTCTTTTTTAAGAATTGCTAATTGTCTTGAAATAGTAGAAAGATCTTTACCTGTAAAGGATGCAAGATCTGTACAACAATTATCTTTCTCATTTAAAAGTTTTAGAACTATTGAATACCTGGTTTCTTCTCCAAGTGCCTTAAAGATTTTATATTCTTTCATATTAAATTTTTCTTTTATTTTTTTAAAAAACTATTATTGTATAAATATACAAGTAAAGAAATGTTTAAAAAGCTTTCTTTTAAATAAAAAAATACAATTATTCAACAGTTACAGATTTTGCTAAGTTTCTAGGTTTATCAATTTCACATCCTTTAAGGTCAGAAATAAAATATGCAATAAGTTGCATAATTACAAGATTTAAAAAAGGAGTAAAATCATTATCAATATCTTCAACATAGATTACATAATCTGAAATTTTTAAAATATCCACATCTCCTTTTGTTGCAATAGATATTACAACTCCACCTCTTGCTTTTACTTCATTAATATTTGATATTACTTTTTCATAATTATTATTTTTATTAACTATAAAAACACAAGGCATATCTTTATCTATTAAAGCAATAGGACCATGTTTCATTTCTGCTGCAGGATAACCTTCTGCATGGATATAAGATATTTCTTTAAGCTTTAAAGCACCTTCTAAAGCTATAGGGTAGTTTATACCTCTTCCAAGATATAAGAAATTTTTAGAATTTTTAAAATTTAAAGCCATTTTTTTAATATCATTTACAGAATTATTAATTTCTTCAAAAATAATTTCTGGAAGAGATGAAAGATTTTTAATAATTTTTAATCTATCTTCAATTGAAATTAAGTTGTTCTTTTGTCCAACATATAAAACAAACAACCACATAGATATTAATTGATTTGTAAATGCTTTAGTTGATGCAACACCAATCTCTGGACCTGCTCTAGTATAGATACCACAACTAACTTCTCTTGCAATAGTTGATCCAACAACATTTACTATTCCTAAAGTTTTTGCATTTTTTTCTTTAGCTTCTCTTAAAGCTGCAAGAGTATCTGCAGTTTCTCCAGATTGTGAAATTACAATTACCAAAGTATCCTGGTCAACTAAAGGATCTCTATACCTAAATTCAGAAGCATAATCAACTTCTACAGGTATTTTTAAATATTTTTCAATAATAAACTTAGAAACCAAAGCACAATGCCAAGAAGTTCCACAAGCAAGAATAACAATTCTTTTTAATTTTTCTAAATATTCAGAATTAATAAAATCTAATCCTCCAAGAATAACAGAATTTGATTTTAAATCTATTCTTCCAGCTAATGCATTTTTAATAACATCTTTTTGTTCATAGATTTCTTTTAACATAAAATGTTTATAACCTTGTTTTTCTATTTGATCAAGAGTAACTGATAAAGTATCTATATCTTTATCAATTATTTCATTATTAAAATCTGTAATATAATATCCTTGATCATTAATTAATGCAATTTCTCCATCATTTAAATAAATAACATCTTTTGTATACTCAATAATTGCAGAAGTATCACTTGCTACAAAAAATTCATCCTCTCCAATACCTAAAACAACTGGAGAGCCTTTTCTGGCTACAACAATTTCTCTTTTATTTTTAGATAAAACTAATATTCCAAAAGTTCCAACAACTTGAGAAATAGCTTTTAAAACAGCTTCCTTTAAATCTCCTTTATAAAAATAAGAAATTAATCCAACTAAAACTTCAGAATCAGTATCAGATCTAAAAGTAATATTTTTAGTTTGTAAAAATTTTTTTAAACTTTCATAATTTTCAATAATACCATTATGTACTAAAGAAATATTATTTAAAAAATCAGTATGAGGATGAGAATTAACTTCTGAAGGAATTCCATGTGTTGCCCATCTTGTGTGTGCAATACCAATAGTTGATTCTGTTAAAAGATCTAATTTTTCTTTTAACTCTAAAACTTTACCTTTTGTTTTTACAGTTATAAGATCATCATTATAAAGAAAAGAAACACCACAAGAATCATATCCACGATATTCTAATCTTAAGAGTCCATTAATTAATATTGGTAAAACTTTTTTTTGCCCTATATATCCAATTATTCCACACATATTTTATAAAATTTGTATTTTAATAATTATATAATAGTTACAAAACATTTATAATATAACTTTTCTTTTAAAAAAAATCATTTTTTTTCTTCAACAAAAAACTTAAAGAAAATTGCAATAAAATTATGAATAGAATGTGCAATTGCAACAAAAATTAAATTTGTATAAAAAATATATATCATAGCAAGTAAAAATCCTTCAATAAAAACTAAAAGTAAGTCTAAATTTTTACGACTATAAATAACATGAATATACATGAAAAGTAAAGAATTAATAAAAACAACCATAATTGAAGAATTAAAGATATCAAATAATTTAGGAATTAAATAACCTCTAAAAATAAATTCTTGTAAAAAGCATAAAGGAATAAAAACTAAAATATGGAATCTTTTTTCATGCCAATAATGAATATAATGTTCTCTTTTTAAAACATATTTTGAAAGATAAATAATTGCAACAGAAACTAAAACAGTAAAAGCAATATATGGAAATATATGATTATCAATATTATCAAATCTTATACCTAAATCATAAAATGTCATTCCTTCAATTATTATAAAGAAAATAACTATTAAAAAAATAAAAAAAAGAACATGTAGTCTATACTTAAAAGGAATAATTTTTTTATATAAAAGATATACAGGTAGTACAAAAACAAGTAATACCTGTATTATTGATATTAAAAACATAATTTATCTTTTATATACTTTTTTTTAAAATTAACCACATGTTGCGTCTGTTGTTGATGTTGTTGTTTGACTAAAACCAAATCCAGGAGTTGGAGAAGCTGAACTTAAAACTTCATTACATGCTCTTGGTAATGTTTCAAATCCACTACAAATTGTGTTTAAAAGACTTTGAGGATCTCTATTTGAATTTACAACAGTCCCATTAATTACAAGTGTTGGTGAACCTTGAACTCCATATTTTAAATTATCAGCATCATGTACTAAAAACTTAGGATATCTTCCATTAAGCCATGAAGCTTTATCTTCATAAGATGCCATAACATTAAATTCTTGATCAGTTTCTGTAATACATGTATCTAAAGAATCTCTTGTGATTTGTGTTTCTTCAAGACATCTATCTGTATTTCCATCTTCTAAGAAACAATAAAGATAGTCATTAAATTTGTCATTAAATTCTTCTTGAATACAATATTGAAGTAATTGTTCTTCAACTTCAACAATATCATGCATAGCATAATTTACAAACTTAATTTTAAAATCAATTGTGTCTTGTAAAACATCAACTGCAGGTAAAATTCCTTTTTCAACTTGAGTTCCATAAGGACAGTGAGACATTACAAACAATTCTACTGTTGGTTTTTCAGTCTTTGGAATTTCTTGAACTTCAGGAGTTGTATTCTCTCCTTCTGCTAAATTCAGGTCAGATTTATTAATTGGTTCTAAACCAGGAACGAAAACCATTTCTCCATCTAAAGAAGTATATATTTCTACTTCTTGTCCTTCAATTTCAAAAGTATTAAGACATAAGCCATTAGAAGATACTGTTGAAATTAAACTTAAAGAAGGTAATTGAAACGTATCAATTAAGAAAGTTTGTGTGTCTGGTCCAATATTTGTTGCACATTCTAAAGCAACTTCTGGATCAACTTCATTGTTATTGCCAGTTAATGCAAAAATACCTACTACAATTAATAAAACTAAAAGAACAAAAGAAGTTATTTGCCAAAAATAATCTTTCATTTTACAAGTTTTATGTTTAGAAGAACTTACATTGTGATGTTCTTCTTTATGTGTAGGTGTGTTTTTTTTAATTGTTTTTTTCATATCATACCACCATATTTTTAATAATAATTTATATATAATATTACAACAGAAATGTTTATAAAAAGAAAGAAAAATTAGATTCTAAAAATTTATTTTCAGAAAATAATTTTTAAAAAAAATAAAGAAATTTATAAAGAATAAACTTCTTTATAAATTCCATGAATATTACATAAAGCCCTAATTGTAACTTTTCTTCCTAAAGGAACTTTAAAAACAACTTCTGGTTTATCCCAATAATTAAGACTCTTAACATATAAAGACCCATCAACAGAAATTTCAATCCATTTAATGAAATGTTCTTGTGTCATTGGATGCATAGGCTCTCCAATCTTAACATATATTTCTTTTTCGCCTCTAATTTCTATATAAGGTTTATGAATATCTTCATTTGATGTAACTTTTTCGTCTTTAATTTCAAGATCCATTTCTTTACCACAACAAACTAAAGTTCCACCACCAATTTCTTTTAGTTCTACAACATTTCCACAAACTGAACATTTATATTTATCTCCAACTTCCATAATTTATTTCTCCTATAAATATCTTCTTTTTATCAAGTATATTATATAGAATAATTAATAAATATATGGATTATTTATTAAAAAAAGTAATTTTGTTTAAAATATTATTATAGTATATTTTAAAGTTAAATGTTTATTTTTTTATTAAATAAAAAAAAATAGAAAAGAAAAAATATTTAAATATTTTCTCTAATTTTTGATTTAGAAAAACCAGCTTCTAAAAGATCTTCTTCTGAATAACCAGCAAGTCTAAGCTCTTCTAAACTATAACCTACACTTCTAAGTTCTTTTGCAGAAAAATGTAATGCTCTAAGTTCTTTTGCACCATAATGAATAACTTTCATAAGTCTGATACCAACACCTAAATCAAAAACATCTTTTGCAGAATAACCAGCATAATGAAGTTGTCTTGCAGTATATCCTACATCATAAAGATCTTTTGCAGAAAAACCACCTTCTTTCATTGAAGATGCATCACAACCTGCCATCTTTAAATCTCTTGCAGAATAAAATGGATTTAAATCTTTTGGAGAATATCCAGCTTGAGTCATTTCTTTTGCAGTATATCCTGCATTATAAAATTCAGAAATTGGTATACCTAAACCATAAATTTCTTTTGCTTTATAACCTGCAAATCTAATAGTTGAAACATCAAAACCAGAATCATACATTTCTTTTGCAGTATATCCTGCAGCATGATATTGTTTTGCAGTATATCCTATACTTAAAAGTTCTTTAGCAGTAAATCCTGATCTTCTAAGTTCAAGTAAAGAAAAGCCTTCTAAATGAAGTTCTAAAGCAGTAAATCCTGCAAGTCTTAAATCAATTAAATTATAACCATTTGCAAGGAAATCTTTTATTGTACATCCAAGCATATGAACTTCTCTTAAAGAATAACCACCTTCAAGTAAATCAAAACATGTACATCCAGCATTCTTTAAATCAATTGCTTTGTATCCAGCTTCTTTTAAATCTTTAATAGTATAACCTAATTTTAAAAGTTCAGGTATACTGTACTTTAAATATTTAAGTTCTTCTAAAGATACAACTTTATCATCTGAAAGAACAACAGGTTCAACAGGTTTTAAAGCAATTAACTCTGAAATATCAAATCCTGCTTCTTTAAGCTGATCAATTGTAATTCCATTTTCATATAATGGTTTTGCAGAAATTCCTTCTTTTCTAAATCTTACAAGAGGAATCTCTTTTAGAAGTTCTTTATAAGTAAAACCAATATCTAAAAGTTCTTTAATTGTAAATTTTTCTGCAACAATTTCTTCTAAAGAATAAACATCTTTAATTTCTTTTAAAGTATATCCTTTTTTTAGTAATTGTTTTAATGTAAATATTTTTGAAAGATCTTTAATTGTAAAACCACAATCTAATATTTCTTTAAGTTTATAACCAGCAGAAACAATTTCTTTTAAAGAATAACCAGCTTTTTTAAGATCTTTTGCAGGATATGCATATTCTTTTAATTTTTTAGCTCTAAATTTTGCATCTCTTAAATCTTTTGCATCATATTCTGCAAAAAGAATTGAATGTTGATCAAATTTAACTTTCTTTAAATCACTTGGAGTGTATCCAAGAGCTTTAAGATCTTTTGTTGAAATTCCTGCTTTCTTTAATTCTTTTAAAGAAAAATTTACATCATTAATTTCCTTAGGAGTATATTGTAGATAATAAAGATCTTTAGCTGTAAAGCCAAGTGACTTTAGTGCTTTTGCATTATATTTATGTTCTTTTAAAACTTCAGCTGTTAAACCATATGAAAATATTTCTTTTGAAGACATTTTCTTTAAAGTTTTATCATTGATAACTATTTTTACAACTTCTTCTTTTTTATCTTCAACTTTTTCTTTTTTAATTTTTTTAGGTTTTGCTTTTTCTTTTGGAAATTTTTTTAAAGGTTTTATTTTTTCTTCTTTTATTTTAATTCCAATTTCTTTATCTGTAAAACCTGCTTTTCTTAATTCATCAATACTATATTTTGCTTTCTTAAGTTCTGAAATAGTATATGTACCTTGATATAATTCTTTTGCAGTTAAACCAATATTTTTTAATTGTGATGCATCAAAACCTGCTCTCTTTAAATCTTTAATACTAAAACCTACTTCTAATAATTGTCTTGCAGTAAATTTAACTTTTTTTAATTCTTTTGAAGTATAACCTACAGATTTTAAATCTTTTAAATTAATACCAAGTTCTTTTAAATCTTTTAAAGGAAAACCTGCTACTTGTAAATCTTTAACAGAATAACCTACAGAATAAAGTTCTTTTGCAGTAAAATCTAAATTTCTTAAATTTTGAGAACTAAAACCAACTTCTTTTAATTTCTTTACAGTAAATCCTGCTTTTTCTAAAGTTCTAGCTTTAAAGCCTAATCCCTTTAAAACAGTATAGTTTGCTTTAACTTCATTTAGTTTTTTTGCAAATTCTGTTTTATTTATTTTAAATTTTGAAAAAATAGAAACTGTTATTGGAGAAATAATATATCTTGAAGGAGAATTGATTTGTTTTTCTAAATATTCATTTAATTCTTTTTTTGTTAAATTTTTTAAGTCAATAGCCATTTTAATACACCACCTAAAATATAATTATATTTAGTTAAATAATTATAGATAAGTTAAGTTTATATACCTGTTTATTTAATTATGTATATGTTCACTATACTAATTATCTTTTAATATAATTATTAATTATTCCATTTAAAAATTCTAATGTTTTTTTTGTTGTAAAATCATCTTTTTCTCCAAAATAACTATGAAGTGTTGAATGATTTCTTTCTTTAACAATATAATGTTCTGCATAAATATTATTCTTAATAAGTTTTAAATAAAGATCTAAAGATTCAAGTTTTCCTATCCTTAAAATACTATTTTGTGCACTAAAAACAATCATTGGAGGAATATTTTTAGAGTCATTTATATAATTTATTGAGGAGGCTTTTTTTAAAACTTCATCATTTTCTCCAAAAGGAAACATTAAATATTTATTTATAATTTGACCATCAATATCAAAATCTTTATACTTTAAAATATCATAACCAATTCCTTCAAGAAGAATTGTTCCTTTAATAACATTTAAATCTAAATCATTTTCTAGCAAATAAGATTCATCAGTTGAAATTAAAGAAATAATTTGTGCTCCTGCAGAATGTCCTTGAATAAAAATTAAATCTTTATTACCATTATAATCTCCAATATTATCATAAACCCATTTAATGGAACTTGAAACATCTTTTACATATACAGGAAATTTAACTTCAGGAAAAACTCTATAATTAATTGTAACCAAAATAAAATTATTATCAGTATAAAAAATACTTTTAAGCAAAGAATTTTTTTTAAAATCTTTATTTCCAAAAAAATCTGTCCATGCTCCACCATGTACAAAAATAACAACAGGTAAAAGTTTATTTTCAGTAGTTTCTTTTGGAGTATAAATATCTAAAAGATTATATTTTATATCATGATTTACATCTTCAAGATTAATATATGGAATATCTTTATAATAATTAAAATTTGCTTTTTTTTCAAGATCATTATAATAATTATTTGTAGAAATTAAAGAAGATAAAAATATAATTATAATAATTGAAAAAAAAATAAACAGTTTATGTTTTTTAAGTGAATCTTTAATACCCATAATTATTCTTTAAAAAATATAAAAAACCTTAGATAAAAATCTAAGGTGTATACTCACAAGAATCTAAAAGTTCTTTGGCTCTATCTTTTATCTTCTTAAAATCTATTGGAGTTTCTGCCCATGGTTTCGCAACAGACCATTCCTCATTTTTATCTAAATTATTTTTATTAATAGTCATCCAAGGGGCAACTAAAATAACTTTACCTACTTTTTCATTATACTTTTCTAAAAATCTTAAGATGGTTTGGCAGCCCACAGAGTGTCCAACAAACATAGTATCTCCATCCACCTTTAAGGATTGTAATTTTTCTACCCATTGCTTTATCTTAGGATTATCAGTATCTGGTATTACTGGTAAAGATACCTTATACCCTCTTTCACTTACCTTCTCCTTAAGATAAGGAAACCAATCTGATTTAGGGTTAGCTCCCCATCCATGTATAATATATGCTTTCATTTTATCACATTAAATTTAATAAAAATACAAATATGTATAAATATATTAGTATATACACTTAAAGGATTTATAAATATTTGTTTTAATATAAAAATTAACCAATCTTATTTTGTAGCAGTAAATATTTTATATTTAATCAATCCTTTTTTAGCTTGATTATAAAATTCAGCAGCAGCAGCTATATTAGGATATTTTGTTTGTAATTTAAATGGTTTTACAAAAAGATAATATGAAATAAAAGAAAATCTATATAATCTTTTTAAAGAAGGTTCTAAATTTTCAGTAATATCTTCAACATGAATATTTTTAAAACCTACTTCTTTTAAAGTTTGATAAAAAACACCAGTTCTTTGTTTACTAAGCCCATACATTGCAGAACCTTTAATTATTTTGGATAAAACTTCTTTTTCGTAGGTAGAAAAATGATCCTCTTCAGACAACTCATAATCAAAAATAGCTATTCTACCATTCTTTTTTAAAACCTTATATAATTCTTGAAAAGTTTTTTTAATATTTAGAGAATGAGATAGCGATTCCATACAATAAATACAATCAAATGAATTTTTATTAAACTTAATGTTATTATAATCCATTAGATAAAATCTAGCGATTTTCTTTACATTTTTAATTTTTGAAAGTTTGTTTGCTTTTTCAACTTCGAAAGGAACTATAGTAATACCAGTTATATCTGCATTATATTTTTTTGCTAAATAAGTTCCAACTACCCCTTGTCCACAACCAGCATCTAAAACCTTATCTTTAGAAGATAACTTTAATTTTTCTGCAACTAAATCTTGCATTAAAGCTTGTGCTTTTCTTTCAGAAATATTTTTATTTTTAGGGTAATAACCAAAATGTTTACTTCCCCATAAAAAAAAATTATAACCTAATTTAGAAGTTACATAATATTTATTCACATCTTTTAAATGTTTTTTTTCATTCATTTTATCACATTAAATTTTATAAAAATACAAATATATTATTATATACACTTAAAGGATTTATAAATATTTGTTTTATAATTCAAAAAATTAGTTTTACTGATAATTTTTAATAATCCTTAAATAAATATCAACAGCATCATTTAATTCTACCTTTTTAATCTGCTCATTATCTTGATGAGCATAATCAAGTGTTCCAGGACCAAGTATTATCCCATTCTTATAAAATGATAATTCAGTACCACCTTTATAAATACCATCAGCCTTTAAAAATTCTAATTCTTTAGGAACTTTAGTAACAACTGCAGGAATATCAAGAGTAGCTATAATTTTACCCTTATCTTTAACAATTTTTTTCAATTCTTTTAAAACATCTATTTTTTCCATAGGAAATAATCTATAACTTAATATAACTTCACAAAAGTCTGGTATAATGTTATCAGCTATACCTCCGTTTATTTTAGTTATAGATAAATTATATTTCAAAAGAGCTCTATTATCCATAATCATTTTTAAAAGATTAATCATTTTATCAATAGCATTAATTCCTTTTTCAGGTTCTTTACTATGTGCTTTTTTACCAAAGGTTTGTAAGTTTATAACTAATATACCATTATTTCCATTTACAACCATGTTACTAGTTGGTTCTCCAACAATTACAAATGGAATTTTTTCTTTTTCAATTATTTTTTTAACACCACTAAAACTAACTTCTTCATCAACAGTAAAAATAAGTCCAAAATTATTATAGTTATTTTCTTTAGCCTTTATTGCAGCACAAATCATACTTGCAACACTAGATTTAGTATCACAAGCCCCTCTACCATATATTTTATCTTTAGTTTCATAAGCTTTAAGAAAAGGTTTTACAGTATCCATATGTGCTGAAAAATAAAACTTAGGTTTGCCTATCTTAACTATAATGTTATAACCTGTTTTATTTACAAATTGTTTTTTTACATTAAATTTATTTTTTAAAAGCAAATCATAAATATAATCGCAAACATTAATTTCATTCAAACTTAATGATTCTATTTTAATTAAATCTAATAATAAAGTATTTACATTCATAAGATAATATAAATACAAATAATTTATAAATAGTTTGTGGGGATAATTTTAAACTATATTTTTAATAAAAAAGAATAAGAAAAATATCCCTCCTCCCAGATTTGAACTGGGGATCTTCCGGTTACCGCCATTAAAAGAGATTAAAAACCTCTTTAATTTTAGTATAATCTAAAATGTCTACAGCCGGACGCACTAGGCCGCTATGCTAAGGAGGGACTATTTACTATATATTATATTAGCAAAACATATTTAAACAAAACTATTTTAAGATAGCCTTCTTTAATTGCTTCTTTCTTGCAGGAAACAATATTTTATAATAACCAACAGCATCTTCTTCCATAATCTTATTATGTAATAAATATTTATTTAAAGAATAGGACTTTAAGACATCTAAAAGTTCTTTATCTTTTTTATATTCATCCTTAAAAATATTCTTTTCAATAACTTTTAAGAAAGATGCAGAAGATATTTCTTTTATAAAAGAAGTTACATCTTTTGTAAATAATTTTTCAATTTCTAAGTTAAAAGTATTAGTATCAAATATTTTTTCAAGAAGTCTATTTATTTGTAAGTTTGTTGTAACTTCAACAGATACTAAAAACTCTAAAACATCCATTTCCTTTACACCAGGAATTACTTTCATTTTTTTAACAGCTTTGTACTCTTGTGTACTTGATATAAAATTAATTGATTCATCCATAAATATTCACATTTTATGCATTGATGGAAATATTTCTTTTTTTGAAAAATACTTTTCTAAAAGATAAACTTTACAAGAATTATATAAAGCTTTCTTTTGATCTTTTTTATAATCTTCTAAGATTTCATTTATTTTCTTTTTAAATTTTTTTGAATTAAGTTCTTTTAAAAAATCATCTTCATTCAGAGTAAATAAATCTTGATTTTCTTTTTCTAATTTTTTAACATCTATTGCTTTTTCTAAAAGTAAAGTAACTTCTTTGTTTATTGGTCCTTGAATAGATAAATAATATTTTAAAACATCTAAATCACTGGTCTTAGATGTTAATACAATTTTTTTATCTTGTTTAAAATCTTTTAAGTTTGAAGTAAATTGAATATAGTCTTCCATAATAATCATCACATATATATAATTTGTAAATATTAATAGTAGATAAAGAATATAAACCTTTGGTAGTTTCTTTTTTGAAAGAAACTATTTTCTAAAACATTTAGTACATCTTGCTTGGTAACTATCAGTTCCACCTAAAACAACAGTTTCTTTAGATTCTCCTAAACGATATGTTTTAGTTGCAGTTTCTCCACAATGATTACAAACAGCATCTAAATGTATTAAAAAATCTGAAAGTGCCATTAATGTTCCAATATGCTCTTTATTATCTTTAAAAGGAAAAGGTTTACCTTCAAAGGTTTGATTTAAACCACAAGTAAAGACATTTATTCCTTTTTTTGAAACCTCTAAAATAACATCTATAATATCTGATGTGAAAAATTGTACTTCATCTATAAAGATATTAACTAAAGGTATTTCTTTACTTCTTTGAGAAGATAAATATTCTTCTACATTTTTTAAAATTTCTAAAGGAGAATTAACAACAATTGCTTCTTCTTTAATACCATTATGGTTAACAATTGATTTTTCATCATATCTATTATCAAGTTTAGGTTTAAAGACAAAAGAATGTCTTTTTGCAACCTCTTCTCTTGATTTAAGTCTTAGAAGTTCTGTTGTTTTACCAGAAAACATTGGCCCTGTTATTGTTGTAACTTTTCCCATATATAATCTTTCCATTTAAAATAATTTTAAGATATTGCTAAATCTGTAAAATAGATTTCTAATACCCCTTCTTTATTTCTTTTTACAAAAATATTTCTATTATTATCAAAATCAAATATATTTTTTTTATTATAATCATCTTTATAAGTAGGTAATAGCTTTTCAGTATAAATAATATCTATTTTATTTCTAATTTCTTTAATTTCAGAAGAAGTAATTTTTTTCTTACTAATCAACTCCTTAAGAGTTTTTAGACCAGAGAAATCATAAACAATAACACTTTTTCTAGCTTTTGTATTTGTAAAAGCAAAATGTGGTTTAATAGTGTTTATTCCAAATCTTTGAAAAGCCTGGTTTGCTAAAAATTCATTTTTTGCAAGGAAATCTGCTTTAGCAACTTTTAAAAAGAATGATTTACTTTCATTAGTATTTTTAAAAGTAAGATCTATTTTTAATAATTTCTCAGTATTAAGCCCAGCTGTTGAATTTATTTTTTTCAACTGTATACTAAGGTTATTATCTTTATATTTTAAATTTTTAAAATTATTATTTATACTTTCAGAAATTAATTTTACAACTTCAGGATTTTCTTTTACAAATTTTTTACCTAAAACACTTAAATGTAATTGTTCATGTTCATTTAATCTTACAGAATAGAATTGTGTTTTACCATTAACCTTTGTAACTCTTAGTTGTTTTTCAGAAACATTTACAACTTTTCTTTTAACCTTTGGTTTAGGATTAATCTCACCAATAGAAACAACTGGTTTTTTATTTGAAAATAATCTTTTAAATAATCCAACCATACTTATCTACTTTTAATTAAAAAAACATAGTGGTTTACTATAAGCCGCTTTCTGTATTTAATAGCAATTAATCTAAGCGGAGATTTAAAAAAAACTCCTTGCACCAATTTTTGCTTCCTGCATGATTTCAGCCTCTTTCTTCTCCCCTCAGTTTTACACATCACAGGTTTTTAAAAGGAAAAGAACCGTCTTGTTTCTGTTCAGGCATGCAAAAGCCCCATTAAGGACTTTATTTTTTTTAAAAAATATTTGGTGAGCGGACCTTCCTCAGATATTTAGAATTACTCTAAATAAATGTGCTAAACATAAACCACTATATATAATATAAAGAAAAAATAGTTTATAAAGCTATTTATAAGCTTTATAAATTTCATTAAAAATAATAAAGGTTACAAATATATAAATATAGATAAATATTATTGTTAAAACACCTATTAAATAATAACTAATACTAGGAAATAGTAAAGTTAATATTGAAAGAATTAAAATATATCCTATTAAAAGAATAATTAAATATCCTAAAAGATAGAAAAAAGATACTAACATATCTTTTGTGAAAACAATTTTAAAATGTTTTTTTAAATTAAAAAAATCTTCAAATCTACCTGATTTAATATAAGACATATAACCCATGTTTTTTACAAATTCTAAAACTAAATAACAAAAAATTGTAATTATAAATAATAGAATAATTATTAATAGCCCTGAGTTAAATGAAAAAACATTTTCCACATCTATACTTGATTTAAGTAAAAATACTGGTATTAACAATATTATTGATATAATACCTTGAAATATTAAATATAAAAAAGATGCTATAAAATAAATTACAGACAGTTCAATAATTTTTAAAATTGTTTTTAAATTATAGTTTTTAAGACTGGATAAAATATTTGCACCAACAAGTCCTATTGATAAAAAAACAGTTAAAATAATTGAAATTAAAGAAGCTGTACTTCCTAAAATAGTAATTAAGCTTAATATTAATATTATAAGTAAAAACTTAAAATTAATAAAAGGTATTTTTAAAGAGTTTTTAAATTCCATCATAATTAATCAATTAAACATATTTATTTTATATCATATAATTATAGATAGAAAAGTATAAATAGATATTTAAAATTTTTAAAAAAAAATAGTTTAGTTAATAACTTATAAATTAATAAAAAAAAAGAAGATAAGAAAAATTTAAGCCATTAATATTTCATTATGGCTAGAACATCCACAAGAGTCAGAACCGCAATCTCCTGCTTGTAATGTATCTGTATGTGTGAAACATCCACAAGAGTCAGAACCGCAATCTCCTGCTTGTAATGTATTTAAATTAAAATTTTCTGTATTCATGTTTTATAACCTCTTTATTTATTTTAATAATTTAAAAAATAGTTTTTAAAAATAAAATTAGTTTATTAAATTTGACTTATTTTAAAATTAATATCGCCTGTCAACTTGGCGAAAAGTTGAAGTGGACTCTGCGAGATTCGAACTCGCGGCCTCGTCCTTGCAAGGGACGCGCTCTACCAGCTGAGCTAAGAGCCCTAATAACTATTCAACCAATATATTATATATATTATAGAACAAAAATATTTATAAACACATCAGATTTATTTTTAATCAAAATAAAATAATGGACTGATAAATATACTTTAAAAAAAAATATTATTAAATAAAAAAAGAAAAAATTTCTTATAATTAAAGAAATTTTGATGTGTGGAAGAAAAACAAACACTTCAGGTTAGGTAAGTTTTTAAAACTTTTAAAATAACAACTAGTTTAGTCATTATATAAAATAGGAGGTGATCCGTCCGCAGGTTCCCCTACGGACACCTTGTTACAACTTAGTCTACCTCGCGAAATATAGAATAACTTTATCCTTTAGTAGAGTAAAGTTCATCAACACTCCACTCGGTTGGCTTGATGGGCGGTGTGTGCAAGGCGCAGGGACATATTCACCGCGTGATAGTGACACGCGATTACTGGGGATTCCAGCTTCATGAGGGTGAGTTGCAACCCTCAATCCGGACTTAGACTAAGTTTTTGAGATTGCCACCCCTTTTCAGGTTAGATACTCTTTGTCTTAGCCATTGTATGCCGCGTGTTGCCCAGAACATTCACGCTATACAGACCTACCTTCGCCCACTCCTTCCTCATTGTTACCAATGCAGTCCTATTAGAGTGCCTTCTTTTGCAAGCAAAAAAAGTAGCAACTAATAGCATGGGTCTCGCCCGTTACCTGAGTTAACAGGAAGCTTCACAGTACGAGCTGACGATGGCCATACAGCAGTTCTCAGCGCATCAGGTAACCCCTTCAGAGTGACCATCATATTGCTGTCAGCCCTGGTAAAATATCTGGCGTTTCATCCAATTAAACCGCAGCATCCACCCCTTGTAGTGCACCCCCGCCAATTCCATTAAGTTTCAGTCTTGCGACCATACTTCCCAGGCGGTGAATTTAATGGTTTCCCTTCGGCCCTGAGCTAACTCGTAGTTAACCCAACACCTAATTCACATCGTTTACGGCTGGGACTAACCGGGTATCTAATCCGGGTTGCGCCCCCAGCTTTCGTATCTCACTGTCGAATCCGTACTCGTTAAGCGCCTTCGCCACAGGTGGTCTTTTTAGTATCTTAAGATTCTACTCCTACTCTAAAAATACCCTTAACGTCTTCCGGTTCCTAGTCATGCCAGTATCTTTTGCAATTCAACTAGTTAGGCTAGCTGCTTTCACAAAAGACTTAACAAACCAGCTACACACGCTTTAAGCCAAATAATGCTGGATACCACTTGGGGATTACGTATTACCGCGGCGGCTGGCACGCATATTGCCCTCCCCTTATTCACATAGTTATTCACACTATATAAAAGCTTACATAGTAAGCACTTGGAATCTCTTTATCACGATTTCTCGCATTGTAAAAGTTTCGTAACTGCTGCACCCCGTAGGGCTAGGGACATTATCTCAGTTCCCTTCTCCGGGCTCCCTCTCTCAAGGCCCGTACAGATCTTCGGCTTGGTAGGCAGTTACCCTACCAACAACCTAATCTGGCGCAGTCCCATCCTTTCGCGCCAAAGAAGCATGATTCTTTGACCTTTAAAATAGTAATCATTCCAGATTTACTTTTCTATAGAGCATTATACTCAGTTTCCCGAGTTTAACTCTTCAAAAGGGTAGGTTGACCACGTGTTACTGAGCCGTTCGCCAAAACCTCTCATAGCTGAGGCTTTAAGACTTGCATGTCTTAGTCAGATTCCAATAGCAGTATCCACCAGCAGGATCAGCTGGAATTGGATAATAAATTTGCACACTTTTCTAACACAGAGTGTTTTTGCTAAAAATGTTTTCGTCTTATCTTCCACATCAGACTCAAAATAACTTGAGACCTCATAGTTTCCTAATAAATTAGGATCAAATGAGTTACTTTGCTAAATAGTTTAGCGCAGTAAAATAATACTAGTGGAGGTAAGTTTTTAAAGCTATTGTTTTTTACTTAGTAAAATTAGATTTTTTGAATAACTTATATAAATACTTTTCGTTTTAATCTATAAAAAAATATTTTTTTATTTCAAAAAATTATTTTTTAAAATTTTCTTAAGAGTTTTCTCTCTACTTTTTTGATCAATAGCAGGTCCAACTAATGTTGTAATATACCCTGGATATTTTTCAAAATATACTCCACCAGATAATTCTCCAAACTTTTTATCATTAATTTTATGCATAGGATAAAGTTTAGTATGTATATGATCTACTCCTTGTCCTTCAAAAACCATTGCAACTTTTTTAACCTTTAATCCTTTTTCTAAAATTTTTGCAACTTTTTTTGAAACTAACAATAGTTCAGTATATACTTTATCTGATAAATTAAAAACATAAGAAGAATAATGCTTTTTTGTTAAAACAAGAGTTTGACCTTCAGTATTAGGATGACCATCTAATATTGCAATAAAATCTTTATCTTCATAAATAATAGAAGCTTGCAATTTTTTATCTGCAATCTTACAAAAAACACATTCTTTCATAATTAAAAAATAGTAAAAAAAGAAAAATGCATCAATTAATCTATGATGCAGCTCTTTTTCTTAAATATCTTCTTTCTCTTCTTGTTTCTCTCATTTTTTTCTTTTTCCATTTCCATCTTTGTCTGGATTTTGTTTTCTTAAATCTACTTGAATCTTTTTTTCTAGTACCCATGAATTTTCGCCTTTAATTTTAATATTAATTTTTTTTTTCTTACCATATAAAGAAAATGCTCTCGCCGGGATTCGAACCCGAGTCTCTGGCTTGAAAGGCCAGAATGATTACCGGACTACACCACAAGAGCATAAAGTCTTTTAGATTAATTTATTTTATAAAACTACAATAAAATAAGAAACATTATTTAGTAGTTTATAATATAAATAAGTAACGATTTATTTATATATTGTTTGTTTTTTCACTTCAGAGAAAAAACTCTTGTTTTAAATACCTTTTGTATGTTAAATATATAACATAATATATTAATATTTAGAACAATTTAAAAATTATTAAGGTGAAATAAAATGGAAACAATAGCAAAAGAAAGAAGATTAAAAAATATATGGGTTTGTATGTCATGCAATAATACGATGAGAAGTCCTAAAAAAATGGAATATTGTAAAAAATGTGGGGCAGTAAAAATCAGAGCTAAAAAGAAAGGAAAAAATGTAAAGTAATTTTATTTTCTTTTAATTTTAGTAAACTTTTTTTTAGAAGTTCTATTTTGTAAAAAACTGCTTTTTTCAGAATCAAGAAGTCTTTTCTTCTTGATCTCAAAATTTTTTTCAAATTTTTCTTTTAACAGTCTTAAATCATTTTCTTGTTTACTGATTCTTTTTTTACTACCTTCTCTATAAATATTATCTAAAGAAATATTTTCTAATTTAAGTCCAGCCTTAAGGCCTGCTTGAATATATTGTCTTAACTGTCTTTGATATTGAGAAATTGTATATGTTGTTTTTAAAGGAAGTTCTAAAATAATATTATACTTATTTTTTTCTGCATAATTTTTTAACAAAGACACAACTTTAACTCTCCAATTTTCTTTAAGTTCTTTATTTAGTTTATCTATATAAACTCTATTTTTTTCTAAAAGTTCAGCTCTATTATTATTTAAATTATTACCAATATATCCTTGTATATTACTTATCCTTAAAGTAATTTTTTTAGAATTATCTACAGTAAAATAAATACCAAAAGTTGAAATAGTATTTTTATTATAAGATATCTGATATTCAATAATTGATTCTGAATGTAAATTTTCAAAAGGATTTGCACGACTAACTTTAAATTTTTCATTTTTACCTAAAGTAAGTTCTTTAAGTTTATTTTTTTCAATAAAATTTAAATTGAATTTAAATGAATTTAAAATATCTTTTTTAGAATAGTTTGTATTCATTAAATCTATTAAATCATACAATACCCTAACTTCTTTTGCATTTAAGGAACGTCCAACATTTTCTACAATATAATTTTTAACATCTAATTCATGAACCATAATAAATCTCTTTAAAACCATTTATCAATAGTTTTTTGTTTATTTGAATTGTTTCTAGCTGTAATAAACTTATCTAAACTATTAACAACTCTTTCTTGAGAAAAATTAAACCTATCTATTAATATATTTTCAATTTTATTACGATCAAACTCAGATTTACTTATTTCTGGATTTTTTGAAATTAGTGGATTTAAAAATATATTTTCAATTTCTTTATAATCAAAATTAACTACTTTATTTTTTTCTTTTAAACTTTTTTCAATACTTTCAAAACTATTATTTTCTAAAACTAGTTTTAAAGCAGTCTTTGGTCCAACACCTTCAACTTTATCATTAAAATCTGTTCCAATAAGCATTGAAAGATAAATTAATTTTTCTCTTGAAAGATTTAGTTTTTCTAAAGTTTCTTTAAGATAAATAATTTCAGGATTAATATCTACATATATATTTTTAGAAGGTATTTTTTTCTTTCTTGAAACAGTTAAATTTCTAACAAGATTTGGAGAACCAAATAACAAACAATCAAAATCTTGTGAAACTGTAAAATCTAATAAATTTTCTTTAGTCATATAAGAAATTTGAGCTTCAGCTTCAGAAGGGGCATCTATTATAGAAATACCCATTGCTTTTAATAAGTCTTTTGATTCTTGAATAATTTTATCATCAATTGAGGTTATTCTTTTTGAAAATTTATTCATATCTTCAAGATCCCCTCTTAAAACAGCATCTTTAAAATGTTCTTTTGCAATTTCTTTTCTAGATCTTCTTTCATCTTGTGTTTTTTGTTTTAAATCTATACTTTTCCCATCATATACAAAAAAAACATCAACATCATTAGATAAAATGTTAAGCATCCTATAAAAAAGACCATTTAAATGGCTTGTAATATCACCATTTTCGTTCTTTAAAGGTTCTCCATCAACACCTCTAATTGTAGTTAAGAATTGATAAAGAATATTATATGCATCAAAACCAAATTTTTTATGTTTATGAGTATGATTAAACTCAAATTTCTGTTTTGATTCTTCTATTAGTTTTCCAATTGCAACACCCATACTATATTATTAAATAGATAAAGTATATAAACCTTTATCTGCATATAATATTTATAATGATAAAGTTTTTTTTATCATTCTTTCTTAAAAAAAGCACTCGTAGTATAGTGGTTAGTATGTGAGCCTTCCAAGCTTAGGACTCGGGTTCGAATCCCGACGAGTGCACTTAAGCTTTTCGCCAAGCTTGCAGGCGTTGTTGACAAGCAAAGATGCTTAGTTAACAAGTATTATTTTATAATAATTAACAAGCATAAATTTAATTCTTTTTCTTCAACAAATATTTTTTATATCTAAAACAACTATTTATAAATATAATACTTTAGTAAATATTTATATAAAAGATGATTAAATATGGCTAAAAGAAATTATGCATCAGAATTAATTAAAAAAATTAATTCAGGAAATAAAAAACCAAAAGAACCTACTTCTTATTTCTCAATGAACGATAAAAACAGAATTGAAGAAATAGAGATTAAAAAAAAGAAACTTCAAAAAGAAAGAGAAAAATTAATTTTAGAATCTAAAAAAATAGCAAGAGAAATCAAAGATGTTGAAGCAATTGATTTAACCAAAGAATTATCAAAATATAAAAATATATTTCATCTTACAGAAAAATCTTCAAAAGAAGAAATAAATAAATTAATTAGAGATGAATTAAAAAATATAATCAGTAATAAAAAGAAAAATAAAGAAGATATAGTAAAACTTGAAATTGAAGAAAGTTTTCTTAAAACAATGAACCAAATTTATGAAAAATCAAAAAATAGAGACGATATTAAAGTATATATTGACTTTGTAAAATATGTTGATCAAATCTCAAAAATACAGTTTGGTAGAGATATATATAAACAAAATCTTTTTAAAAATCAAGCTTTAAAAGAAATTAATTCAAAAATATCAAACTCTAATGATATTCATAAAACTTTTAAAGAAATATTTCTAAGTCTTAGTAAATAAAAAGACTTAGAAAAAATAAGGTAAAATATTTAATATAAGTAAAATAACTATAATAGTTCCAAAGAACTTAGAAACTTTACTCATTCTTTTCTTTTCAGTTTGTTTTCTTGAAAAATATCCTTCAAAAATAATTCTTGACATCATTCCACCATCAAAAGGGAATGTTGGAAGGAAGTTAACTGTGGCAATCAAGAAGTTTAATATTGCTGTCCATAAAATAAAGTCAACTGTATGTTTATACCAATTATAATTTGATGGAATGGTGTAATCTTGATCATAACCTACATTATAAGTAAAACCAAATCTACCCATTTCATTTGGAGTTAAATAAACTTCTCTTTCTATATTTGTATCCATGTTTTTTACAATAAATAAATTATTTAAATCTACATTTGTAATTGATTCACTTAAATCATAACGATTGTTTATTTCTTTACCATTAATAGATAGAACAATATCATTTTTTTCTAAAACACCGTATGCAGGACTTTCAAATACAGTTCCACAAACAGAAATATTTTCATCAACTGAATTAATAAAAACATAAGACTCTCTTTCAATTGCTATATTTTTAGAATAATCTGCAAAACCAGGAGCTATTAAAAAATAAAGTAAAATAAAGAAAATAGCTATAATAGCGTTACTTGTAGGACCTGCTGCAAGCATTCTTATAACTGATCTATTTTTCTTTTTTTCAAGTTGTTTATCATCAGGTTCAACAAAAGCACCTAATGGTAAAATACCTGCTAAAATAAAGCCCATAGATTTTACTTTTGCTTTAAAAGTCCTAAGTAAAGCGCCATGTGCAAATTCGTGTATTATTGCTGAAAATATTAAAATTATCCATCCATACCATGGAATTAATAAATCAACTTTTGGCATTTTAATACCAGGTAAAACAAGACCAACTCCAGGGCATGCATTTCCTGCATTTCCTGCAAATAACTTAATTACAATATCATATGCAGAAAAAACTAAAGATGCTAAAGTAAATCCAGAAAGACCCATGATACCTGTTAAAACACTCATGAAAACTATAAAGTTTGAAGATATCATTGGATTATTATTAAACACAATTTGTATTAAAATATATGAAAGATATGTAAAAACTATTGAAGATCCTAAAAATATTAAAAATCTTTTATATCTTGTTTTTATTTTTTCTTTAATAACATAATCAAGACCAAAAGATCCAAATCCTAAAATTATTCCAAAATCTGTTAAAAAATTTAATAATTTTTTAGGTTTTGCTAATTTATCTAATAAAGGTATAAATCTTCTTGTTTTTGTCATTATAAATAATCCTAAAAAAATATCTGTTTTAAATATTTTTCTAGAAGCTTGTGATATTAAAAACAAAGAAAGTAGTACGATAATAATCCATAAGATTGCAGTCATAATTAATCAATTTTAATTTTATATATTTATTTATAGACATATATAAAAAGCTTTTTATTTAAATTTATAAGCTATAATTTTATATACTAATTTTGCTAAAAAATAACTTTCTGAAGAAAAATTCCAATCATCCCCTTTTGGTGAGAATTCTACAATATCAGCACCAATAATTTCTTTTTCTTTAAAAATTAAATTTAAAATTTCCATTGTTTGATTCCAATTAAATCCTCCTGGTTCAGGAGTATTTGTATTTTTTATAATTGATGGATCAAAAAAATCAACATCAATGGACAAAAATATTTTTTTAGGTAATTTTTTTAATTGTTTTTTAAAATCATTTAAAGATTTATGTAAATTATCTGCATATATTACAGAAACATTTTTTCCATCTTTTGTCTTTAAAAAATCATTTTCATAAAAGTCTTGAGATCTAACACCTGCAATTAATGTTTTATGATTTTTAGAAATATATCTTGAAACACAAGCATGATGCCAGGTATCTTTTCCCCATTCTTCTCTTAAATCAGAGTGAGCATCAAGAACTATAATTCCAAAATCTTTTTCAATTTTTTCAAAAGCAGAAATTACAGGAAAAGTTGTAGAATGGTCAGAACCTAAAATTATTGGAAATTTAAAAAAAGAAATATTTTTAAAAACTGCATCTGAAATCTTTTCTGAAACTTTAAAAAAATCTTCTTTGTTTTTTAAAAAATTAATTTCTTTTAAAGTATGTATACCATTAAGATAAGGTTCTATCTTTAAATCACAATCAAAATATTCAAGTTCATAAGAAGCTTTAATGATTTCTTTAGGTCCTCTAAAAGCTCCATCCCCAACAGTTACTTTGCCATTGTAAAGTAAAGGCAATATACATGTTGAAGAAGTATCTTTATTTGAATATTCTTTTAAAAGATTTAAAAATTTCATATATTATCTTTTTTTAATATACTTTTTACTTTTCACAATTTTCTTTTGTTTTTTAATATCTTTTTTTACTTTTTCTCTAAATTTAGAATCATCTTTTTTTCCATCATTAAAGGAAGGTCTTGGCCCATCTCTTTTTCTATCTCCATCAGTATGTGGTCTAGGTTTATGTTTATCAAAAGAAGGTCTTGGACCATCTCTTTTTCTATCATCATGGAATCTATTTTTAGATCTTTGATTTTCAAAAGAACTTTCAGAAACTGCTCTTTTTCTATCTCTAAAACTTGTTTCATTTCTTGTTGTTCTTGGATTTTGAGAACTTCTTGATTTTCTTAAAAAACCTATTTGTTTATTAAAAAAATCTTTTGCTTTAATATCTGATTTATTATTTGTATTTTTTACAACATCTCTAGTCCTATCAAAAGAAACAACTTTAACTTCTGGAACATCAATTTTTTTAATTGAAAAACCAAATCTTTTACACATTTTTATAAATGTAGGTTCATCTCTATAATCAATAAAAGTTATTGCTTTTCCTTCTTGACCAGCTCTTGCAGTTCTTCCTATCCTATGAACATACTGAGTATCATCTTTTGGAAGATCATAATTATAAATATATTCAAGATTATCAATATGTATACCTCTTGCAGAAACATCACTTGAGATTAAAACTGCAGTTTTATGTGTATGATATTTATCTATTGTATGAGTTCTTTTTCTTTGCTCAAGACCACCATGAAGTTTAAATGCTTCAACTCCATTTTTAATTAAATTATTATAAATTACATCAACTTCTCTTCTAGTATTTGAAAATACAATTGATTTTTTAGGATTTTCTTTAATTAAATGTAAAAGAAGAGAAAATTTTTGATTTGATTTAACAACATAATATTCTTGTAAAAGTTTTGAAGGATCAACTTTTGATTCAACAGAAACTCTTTCTGCATTTGGAATATATTTTCTTTCAATATTTGAAACATCTTTTGTAATTGTTGCAGAAAACATTAAAGTTTGTCTATGTTGTGGAATTTTATCAATAATTTTTGAAATATCTTCTGCAAAACCCATATCACACATTCTGTCAGCTTCATCTAATATTAAAAATTTAACTCCCTTTAGATTTAAATTACCTCTATTCATTTGATCAATTATTCTTCCTGGAGTTCCAATTACTATGTCTGAAAATCTAATATCTTTTGCTTGTTGAGAAACAGATTCTCCTCCGTAAACAGCACATGAAATTAATTTTTTAACTTCAGACATTTTTTTAACTTCTTTAAAAACTTGCAAAGCAAGTTCTCTTGTTGGAACAATAATTAAAGCTTGAACTTTCTTTTCTTTATTAACATTTGGTAAAATACCTGAAAGAAAAGCTACTGTTTTTCCTGTTCCTGTTGCAGATTCTGCAATTATATTTTTACCTTCTAAGATTAAAGGTATTGTTTTAATTTGTATTTCAGTAGGTTTTAAAATACCCATATTTGTTACTGCTTGTAATATAGTTTTATCTTTAATTAAACTATTAAAATTTTCATTAGAATTAGTCATATTTAATTTTCCTTTTTTTAATTTTATTAAATAAGTTTATAACTTATAAAAGTATTAAACTTAATATATATTTATGAAACAAATAGTTTAAAAAGAGCAAAGAAATCTTAAATAAATCAGATATTATTTAACAATACCTTTCTTTTTTGCAAAATCAAGTATTTCTTTAGGATTTTTTAAATTTACATCTAAATATTCACTATTTAACATTTTAAAATCTGCAGAATAAACATCTATTAAATATAATTTAATTTCTCCATTTGAAAGTCTTTTATAAAAACAATTTTTTGGAGTAATATCTAAAATTTGAATAGAATCTTTTAACATAAAATTTGCAGTAACATCCATTAAATTATTTTTGATTTGTAAAAATTCTTTTTCAGAAATTAATTTCTCTAAATATCCTTGTGTTACATTTTTAAGAGAAGTAAAATCATATACAATAAAATGAATTCCTTTTTTAAGATGTGTTTTAGAAAAAGCAAATCTTGGCTTGATTATAGAAATTCCATTTTGTTCAAGATATTTTAAAAGAATCATTTCTTGAGCAGCATTTCTATAACTATAATTATCAAGAGCTACTTTAATATATAATGATTTATTTCTACCATTTTTATTTATGGTTAATTTATAAGAAGTAACAGTATTTCTTGACAAATAACTTAAAGATAATTTTAAGGGTTCAACCTTAAATCTTCTCTTAGGATCAATATAGGAATATTCTTTTTCACTATTAATAATATTTTGTCTAAATTTTAAAGAGGATTTATTAATTTTTCCTTCACCACCAAAAGATTTAAACAAATCATATATAACTTCCATGGAACTTGGAATATAATCTTTAGATCCTTTTCTTCCTACACCTCTAGTGTAATTTACTAAAGACTTAATTTTAGGATCATAAATAATTAAACTTGATGGAGAATCTTTAGATTTATATTTAGAAGTTTCAATATGTTTTAAAGGAGGTTTTGAAATTTTGGATGTGTTTTTTTTTAATCTAAAGGGTTTTATCATAATTATTCAGTCTATTATTTCTATTTTTGGTCTTTCTAAATTAAAAAGATCAGTATAGTAAATATAAGCTCCTGCATTTAAGAAAATAACTTTATCTCCTATCTTTGGAACATATCCTTCCTTAAAATATACTCTATATCTAAAAATATCTTCTGAAGCTGGAGTTAAACCTTTAATTGTATAAGGTTTAAGAGTATTAGTTTCACTTTCTCCATCAACTAAAAGTTTAATATGAGTAACTAAAGTATCCATTGAACAATTAAATAAAGATGCATCAATAAAAATAGTATCATCAACAATATTTTTTATAGTTGTAATTAACTTTCCTGAAGGTGCAGCAATACTTCTTCCAGGTTCAGTTAAAAGTTTAATATTTAAACTATTTAAAAATATTTTAAGTTCTTTTAATTTATCATAAATAACCTCTATTGTTTTAGGATTAATGTTTTTATATAAAACAGGAAGCCCTCCTCCAATATCTAAAAAATCAATTTTTTCTAAAGTTTCTTTTATAAGAGAAGATGAAATCTCTTCAATTAAATACCATTCAGATAAATTTTGTGTTTTTCTATGGAAATGAACACCTAACTTTTCAATTAAAGGATTATCTTTTAATGAAATAATTAAATCATTAATTTCTTTTGAATAAAAACCATAAACAAAAAACTTACCAGTAACAACAGTATATTCTTTAAGTCTCATTCTTAAAAGTAAAGTTATCTTATAATTATTTTTTTTAATTTCTTCTAAAAGAAAATTTAAATCATTTTTATTATCAACAATAAATTTATCAATTCCTTCTTTAAAAATTACATTAATTTCTTCTTTATCAGGAGAATGAAGCATATACCATATTTTTTTTTTATCTTTTATTTTTTCAATCTCATTATTATGATGTATTAAAAAATTAGAAGAGGTGTTTTCTTCTAAAACTGAAGTAATATAAGGATTAGACTTAACACTATAACAAACAATATCAGATAACTTTTCTACTTTTTTATATTCTTTTAATATTTTTTCTTTTGAAAAAACAAATTTTGCATTTGACTTCATTTAAATATCACACCTTTAAAACATAAGATGGAAGCTCTAGTTTTAGAGAAATCTCTTTTCCTTCTTTTGTAAAACACTTTAATTGATTTCTTTCAAAATTAAAAGATACAACTTTTTTAACATTATTCTTTAAAAGTGCTTCTCTATATTTATTAATTCTATTAAGATTTGCAGGAGTTTTTTCCAATTTAAAACCCCCTATATATTTTGCAAAACCTTTAAACTCTTCAAAAAGCCAAGTTTCAGTTCTAATTTCTTTAATTCTATTTTTTTTTGAAAATCTTACTAAAAAATCAGCATATTTTTTAATATCATATAAATTTCTAAAAGAATTCTTACCTTTTGTTTTAAAAGTTCCTCTTGAAAAATGAATTCCATCTCTTTCAATATAAGATAAAAAAGATATATATTTAGATTCTCCAACAATTGTTGTTCTTTTTTTATCTGTTAAAAAAGTAACAATTTTATCTTTATTAATAGCTTCATTTAATTCTTTTAAAGAAGGCTTTTCTGGAAAATATTCATACTTTACATCCCTATATCTTTCATTTAGTTTCTCATAAACACTTTTTTCTCTTTTGAAAGGATTTATTTTTTTTATACTGGACCTAACTTTTGAAAGACTTTTTTTAAGCATACCTTAAAGCACTCCTTCTTTTTTTAAAGTATCAAGAGCAGAAACCATAGCTATTGGAAAAGTTATAGTAACATCTCCAATAACAGTCACTGCATCAGAGTTATCTTTAATCTTTCCCCAAGACTTAGCTTCATCAGTTGTTGCTCCTGAAAGACTTCCTGAACGAGGAGAGGCAGTTGTCATATAAAGAGCATAATCTGCTCCACCATTAATTAAAGTTGTAAGAATAATATGGTGTTTTGAAACTCCACCACCAAGAGCAACAATTCCTTTTTTTTCATCATGTGATGTTGAAAAAATAATATTTCTAAAATCATTAATAATATCAACATTAAAATCTTTATGTTCTTCTTTAAATAAATATAAGTGGAAACCAAAAGAGCCATCTGTTATTGCAGGACAAAAGACAGGAACATTGTTTATTGCTGCTTGATAAAGTATTGATGAAGGATCATTTAACTTAAGACCAATCTCTCTTAAAAGTTCAGAGATTATTAAAGATTTTTTTTCTTTATAAACTTCTAAAAGTAAATTTTTAATTTTTGCTTCAAGTTTTTGGTATTGATCATTTGTAATTAAAATATTACCAACTCTATTTTCTCCTCTTTCATATAATTCTTCATCATTTGAAGAAAATGAACCTAAAATAAACTTATCTCCATCAGCTTTCATAATATCTTCTTCAATTGAACCTACAGTTGTAACTATAACATCACACATTTTCTTTTCAATTAACTGTGCAAAAAAACCTCTTAAACCTGAAGTTACCATATTTGAAGTAAATGAAAAATAAACTTTTGCACCTTCTTTTTTCATTTTAACTAAAAGATCAGATGCTCTTTTAAGTTCATAACTTTGAAAACCTATTTTTCCATAACCTTCTAATAATTCTGAAACTGTTAAATTTTCTTTCCATAAAAAATCTTTTGTATAATCCATAAATAATCTTTATTTTTTGTTTATTTTATAAATATTATATAGAAAAAACAATATTTAAATATACTTATAGAATAAATATATATATATAAATTATAAAGATGTGAAATTTATGAAAAAAAGATATAAAAGAAATAGTAAAGATGTTATAATTGGTGGAGTTGCAGGAGGACTTGCAAATTATTTTAATGTTGACCCTGTATTTATAAGACTTGCATGGGTTATACTTTTATTTGTAAGTTTTGGAATAATGCTTCTTGTTTATATTGTTATGTGGATTGTTGCTCCAGTTGATCCAAAAAATTAAATTAAATGAGTTAAAGAAAGATTTAATTTTAAAAGAGGATCTTGATAGAATTTTAAGATTTCTTGATCTTCTTTAAGCCCATTATTATGCATTATTGCTTGAAATTTAGTAAATAGTTTTGTTGTAGCATAAACATCTGACATTGCTCTATGAGCATATTCGTTTTTAATATCAAAATAATTACATAAAGATGATAATCTATAGCTTGGCATTGTTGAAACAATTTTTTTTGCAAGATTCATGGTACATATACTTTTATTTTCTAATGTTTGTTTTAAATGTAAATTAAGATTATGATTTATAAAACCAATATCAAAAACAGCATTATGTGCAACTAAAATATCTTTTTTAATAAAATCTATAAAATTAGGTAAAACTTCTTGAATTGTTGGCTTTTCTTTAACCATGTCATCTGTAATTCCTGTAAGTTGTGTTATTTCAGCAGGAATTTTCATTTGAGGATTTATTAATGTCTCAAATTTATCAACAATTCGGTTTCCTTCAAGTTTTAAAGCAGCAATCTCGGTTATTTGATCTTTTGATCTATTAAGACCTGTTGTTTCAATATCTAAGACAATGTATTTTCCAAGCATTTATTTTCACCAATAAGTTATGTATTAAAAAACTGTTATTAAAGATTGTTATATTTAATATAGAACAACAGCTTTAAAAAAAGAACCATTAGTTTTCTTAACTTTTTATGTAGTGACTAATATTTATTATGTATTTATTTAATTTTTAAATATAAGAATAGTATTTTAATACTATTTATAATGAATAATATATATGAAAAGACCAAATTCAATTATTAATAATAAACCAAAGACACTTATTAAAAAACAAAAACTTCCTGAACCAAACATATTTCCAAAATCAAGGATTGGAAGAAATAAGTTTAACAGTATTTTAAAAGATCCAACTATTAAAGAAAAAGAAATACAACTATTATCTGTTCCAGGAAAAGGTACATACGATGTTTCATATAAAAGACATATTGATCACGTTGGAAGAGATACTATTAAATTTGAAAAAATACTAAATGAAAAAGTAAAAGAATCTTTAAAAAAAAAGATAAGAAGCTTAGAAAATAAATCACAACTTCTACACACCCACATAATAAAAAGAAGACCTAAAAATACTAAAACAGAGTTTGGGATGGCACTTCCATCAAGATCAGACATTGTTTCTTTTATGCAAGATAGACAAAAATCAATTAAATATCAGATTATTTCTGTAATTGACCCTAAAAGAAGAAAACCTATAGGATATACAACTATTAAAATTAATACCCTTAAAGCAACAAGCAAACAATTTCTTGAAAGAATAGATGGTTTTTTAACTAAAAGAAACGTAAAGAGTGCAGAATATAAAAAATATATTTTTGAAATGATGGAAAGTTTAGGTATGGAAATTTATTTCACTCCTGAAGACGGTTATGCCTTAAATAAAGACTTTAATTATGTGAGGAAAAATGAAGCCAAAAAATAGTCCAAGAATAACTCCAAAAGTTAAGGGCTTACCTAAAATTGGAAAACCTAAATTTTCAAGTGAAATTAAATCTCTTGAAAATATTGATGTCAATAGATTAAATAAAATATCTTTCTATAAAGCTCCTGGAGAAAAAACTGTAAACATTACAGGAGATAGACTAAATTCTTTTACAGTTATTGACTCTAAAAAGTTTGATGCTATTTTTAAAAATATTAATCAAAAAAGAACAAATGCTGGAAAAGAATCTTTAGATAAAAAAAAAGGAACTATCTTTTACTTTAAACTACAAGACCCAAAGCTTAAAGGAAGATATAATAATGGAAATGCAATTCCTGATCTTTTTTCACTTATTGATTCAATGTTTAAATATCCTAAAACAAGACATGGTTATGATGTTATGGCTGTTGTAAGTCCTGAGAAAAAAGTCTTAGGGTATACCACTGTTAAAATAAATCATGCCTTTATGAAAAAAATACTCCCAGAAATTGAAAATAAAAGTGTAAAAAACAGAGATAATTTTACGAGAAAAATGGTGCATTTATTATCAAACATGCAAGGAAATATAAAAAATAAAGAAACTGTTTTTAATGTTTTAAAGGTTTTAGACAAAATTGGTTTTGAAGTTTATTTTACTCCTGAAAAAGGTTATAAGCTTGATAAAGAATATAGGTTTGTAAGAGAGTAAAATACAAAAAAGATTATTTCCAAAAAATAAATTTTTCATCACAATATTTAAAATAAAGCTCTTTTGCCATTAATTTTTCTTTTTCTGTTAAATTAGATTTTACAAGAGTAATATTAAAAACTTCTTTAAAACCTTTACAAATAACATCAATTATTTCTTCTTTTGTAAACACTTTATAATCATAAAGCCCACAGACAAGATCTTTTACAGATTTTACTTTTTTTTCAAGAAGCTTAGAATCATCTATCTTAAGGTACTTAAACATCTCTTCACTTTCAGGTTTTAAAAGAATTGTTCCATGATGTAAAATAACATTATCAACTCTTGTTTGAGCATTTCCTGAAACTTTTTTATTATTAAGCAAAATATCGTTTATTGGTTTAAAAGTTGTTTGAAAACCAAGTTTTTTAAGTCCAACAATTATACCATCACAGATTAAAGCATATGATTTTTCTACATCTTTTGGAATAATTGAATCGTCTTCTCTTATTATTAAGCTATAGTTTATTTCATAAAGAGGAGACTTATAGACAGCTCCTCCTCCTGTTATTCTTCTGAAAATTTCAACATTATTTTTTTTGCATTCTTCAAGATTTAACTCTTTTTTAGCATCTTGAAAGAAACCTAAAGAAACAGCTGGATTTTTCCAAGAATAAAACCTAAGTGTTGGAAGAGAGGATTTTTCTCTAACAGAAGACATGATAGCTTCTTCTGTTGCCATTTTCATATAAGAGTCTTCTTTATTTTCAAGAGGAATAAATCTCCATTCTTTCATTTATATTCCTCTAAAGCTTCTTTTACATAAGTCATGTACATTAAAGAAGGTCCTCCACCCATTAAAACTGCAACCCATGCAATCTCTAAGATTTCTTCTTCAGTATATCCTTTGTTTAATGCTTTTTTTGTATGTAAAAAAATACAAGCCTTACATTGAGATTTAATAGCTATTCCTAAAGCAACTGCTTCTTTTATTTTTGAAGAAAGTTTTCCATCTTCTTCAACAGTTGCCATAAATTTTTGAAATTCATTTATATGTTGAGAACTATTTTTTTTAAGATAAATAAACAAATCATTAAATTTTTTTTCTTCTTCTAAAGCACACATATCTTAATCACCTTTATTAATTGTTTTTTCAAGCCATTCAATTATTTCTTCTGCCTTAAATAATTCTTTAATTTCTTTAAGATCAGAGAGTTTTATTTTTATAATCCAAGAAGCATAAGGTTCTTTATTTATTTTTTCTGGAGAGTCATATAAATCTTGATTAATTTCTATAATTTCTCCACTTAATGGAGAAGTTAAATGTCCAGACCATTTTAAAGTTTCAAGAGAAGCATATATTTCTTTTTTTTTAATAGTTTTTAAATCAGAAAATTTAATAAATAAAAATTCTTTTAATGTTTTTGCAATAGGTTCAATAACTCCTAATGTAGCAATATCTTTATCTATTTTAATCCAACTTGAATCTTTATTATATAAAAGATTATCAGGAAGATTATATTCTTTATATTTCATATCTTAAACTCACTTTTTAATTTTATTTTTTATAAAAATAATAATACCTGTTAAAATCAAAGCTAAAAATATTACACCAATAGCAGAGAAAATATTATTTAAAAGACCTGGAGAAAAAACAAGCATTCCTCCTAAAGATAACATCATCATACCTGAAAGTAGTTTTAAGGCTTCTCCTTGAGATTGAGAAAGTTTTCTTGCACCTAAAGTGTATGTAAAAATTAAAACTATAACTAATAATGGTAGAACATACATTAAGTTATAGAATAATAAATAAGAATAATAACTTACATTACTTAATTGGTTTAAAACTAAAATCTTTGTAAAAACCATAGGGAACCCAGCAGTACATAATAATTCATAAATGTTAGCTGTAATTGCAAGAACAATTGTTCCAATCATCATAGAAGTCATTGATTCTGCTTTAAGAAGATTTCTCATTCTTTCAATTAAATTTTTTCTATGATCATCTGAAACAGATAAAGTAACTCCTTTTTTAAAAGCAAAAAAGTCTTTAATATTAATAATTGCAATTACTAAAGCAATTATTCCTGCAATAGTTGTAACTATTGAAATATTTTGAGTAACTTTAAAGAAATTAAGCCAAGCAGACATAAATAAAAAATAAATTAAACCAGAAAAGAAAATAAAAGTAAGCCCTATAATTAACATTCTTTTTTTATTTTTTGCATAAACAAGCATTGATAATAAAAATAATAAAACAAAGAAAGCACATGGATTAAAACCATCTAAAAAACCAAGAATTATTGTTAAAAGAGGTAAAGATACAGCACTTGAATCTACTTTACCAATCAATGGTATATTAAAGGTTTGAGAGGAGCTTTCTATTGTTTCTTGAGAAGAATTATTATCTGTATTTTCATTAACATCAATTGCTTCAATCTTTGCATCTTCAATTAAATTAATGATTTCTGAATTCATTTGAGAACTATACCCTACAAAATATTGATCACCTATAAAAGTTGTAGGAACTGCTTGAGGTTGAAAACCATGAGCTTGTGTTAAATTATAAAAAAGTTCTTGATTTTCACTTGAAGAAACTTCATAAAAATTTAAATTTAAATAATCATAATTATTTTCAATTGATTTTAAGAATTCTTTTAATTCTGCACAATGAGGACAAGTATTACTTACAAAAACATTAATGTCTAAATTATTATCTAGAGCACTTATTGATGTTGAAAAAAATAAAAATAAAAAAATTAATAAAAAAATATTTTTTAAAACTATTTTGTTTGTTTGCATATATAGATCACCTAAGGTTAAATTTATTTTTATAATTATTAAATTAATTCAAGTTCTTTATTTAGTAAAATTATATTTTTATTATTTTCTTTTTTTACAAGCACAATATTTTTCTCTTTAAGTTTTTTAATTAACCTATGAGCTTTAATTTTACCATATTTTTCTGCTAAAACTAATTGTTCAACTTTTCCTTTTTCTGTAATGATATTTGTTAGGAAAGATTTTTCCTCTAAAGTTAAGATTGAAAAAATTGTTTTTTGGTTTGAAAAAATTATTTTATTTTTTTTATTTAAAGATAAAGAATGAAGATAATAAAATAAAGAAATTGAAAAAATTATAATTAATATTAAAAAGATAAAAAAAGTATTCTGAGAAATAACATTATTACAAGTACAATCTTTTCCACTTAAATAATCTTTTTCAAGGAATATAAAAAAGATTATAATAGAAATAAATGAAATTACTGAAATAATAAATGAATATTTTGATTCCATAATTAAAAATAATGATAAAAACCTTTAAAAAAAGATGTTTCATAAAAGTGAAACTTAAAAAAAGAAGAGTTACTGTATTTTGAAACCATAAGAGTTTAAGCTTAAAAATAAAGGGAATTAAATTTATTTAAGAAAACATATAAAAAGTATTAATTAAAATAGTATACTAAAAAAATTTATTAAGTTTATTTAAAATATCAGTATATACTTGTTTTCTTTTATTAATATATAAAGTAAGCAAATATTTATCAATCATTTTTTCAGAGTATCAGTAAACTGAACCTTTACAATAACAATGTTTGTGTATTAAACATTTCCCCAAACCTCATCTTCTTTATTACCCCATAATTCCTTCATTTTTTCTTGCTGAATCTTATGTAAAAAATCAGTATACTTATTTTCTTTACTTGTTTTTAATTTATAATCAAATAAGTTACTTATAACCTCATTATAAGTTTGTCTAGGATGAGTCTTAATTTTGAAGATTAGTAACAATTTTTTTATTTAATTGAATAGTGGTAATTTCACTCATATTAGTTCACCTTATATATTTTTTATCAAAATATATTTATTAAAAAATATTTTTAAAAGAATAAAAACTATTTTCTTGTCTTTAAGACATTAATCTTATCCCTTAAAGTAATAGCTGCTTCAAAATCTAAATTATCAGAAGCTTTTCTCATTTCTTTTTCAAGCTCTATAATCATTCTAGAAACATCTTTCTTTGGTATAGATTTAACATCTTTAATCTCTGTGTGCTTTTCTTCAATAGGTTTAATAATTGTTTTAGGTGTTATGTTATGCTTTTTATTATACTCAAGCTGTAATGTTCTTCTTCTTTCAGTCTCTTGTACTGCTTTTTTAATAGAATCTGTAATTCTATCAGCATAAAGAATAACTTTAGAGTCTTTGTTTCTTGCAGCTCTACCAATAATCTGTATTAGGCTTCTCTGGTCTCTTAAAAAACCCTCTTTATCAGCATCTAAAATACCAATTAAACCAATCTCAGGAATATCAAGACCCTCTCTTAAAAGATTAATTCCTACAAGAAGATCAAACTTTCCTAAACGTAATTCTCTAATAATCTCTGATCTTTCTAAAGTATTAATCTCTGAATGAAGATATCTTGTTTTTATGTTTTGTTCAGCAAAATATTCTGATAACTCTTCTGCAAGTTTTTTAGTTAAGGTTGTAACTAAGACTCTAAATCCTTTTTTAATAGTTTCATTTATGTTTTTTATTAAATGGTTTATCTGTCCTTCAGATTTATGAATCTCTATTGGAGGATCAACTAAGCCTGTTGGCCTGATAACAAGCTCTGAGATTAATTTTGATTTTGAAAGTTCATAATCTCCAGGAGTTGCTGATACAAAAATAACTTTATTCATGAAATTCTTTTCAAACTCTACAAACTTTAAAGGTCTGTTATCATATGCTGAAGGAAGACGGAAACCATAATCAATTAAGTTTTTCTTTCTTGAAAAGTCCCCTGCATACATTGCTCTTAACTGCGGTAGAGTTTGGTGACTTTCATCAATAACTAAAAGAAAATCTTTTGGAAAATAATCAATTAAGGTGTATGCCCTTTCACCAGGTTTTCTTCCATCAAAATGTCTTGAATAGTTTTCAATACCTGAACAATAACCAGCTTCTCTTATCATCTCTAAGTCATACATTGTTCTTTGTTTAAGTCTTTGTGCTTCTAAAGCACCCATAGAAGGTAGGATTTCATTTAGTTCTTTTTCAATAGACTCTAGAGCTCTTTGTTTTGAAACTTCATCAATAACAAAGTGTTTTGCAGGAAATATATAAAGAGAGTTAATTTTTGATAAAACTTCTCCAGTTATTTTATCAATCTCTGTAATTCTATCTATTTGTTTTCCAAATAACTCTATTCTTATGATATTTTGTGAATATCCTAAGATTAAATCAATAACATCTCCTTTAACTCTGAATTTTCCTTGTGAAAGTTCTAAGTCATTTCTTTCATATTGTATATTTACTAAATTTTCTAAAATTTCTTGTCTTGAAATCTCTTGTCCAAGATTAATCTCAAAACCCATTTCTTTAAATTTTTCTGGATTTCCTAAAGAATAGATACAAGAAACAGAAGCAACAACAATAGTGTCTTCTCTTGAAGCAATTGATGCTGTAGCAGAGAGCCTTAACTCTTCTATCTTTTCATTAATCTTTGTGTTTTTTTCTATATATAGATCTCTTTGAGGAACATAACTTTCTGGTTGGTAATAATCATAATAAGATACAAAATATTCAACTTTGTTGTTTGGAAATAACTCTTTAAACTCTCTGTAAAGTTGAGCAGCTAAGGTTTTGTTATGTGCTAAGACAAGAGTTGGTTTTTGATGTTGTTCAATGATCTTTGCCACAGTAAATGTTTTACCACTTGCAGTTATTCCTTTAAGGGTTTGTAGTTTAGTTCCTTTTTTTAAAGAAGCTGATAGCTGTTCAATTGCTTTTCCTTGATCTCCTGCAGGAGAATATTTTGAAACTACTTTAAATTTATTCATGTTTTTCTTTTTTAAATAATAAGTATATATATTATTATTTTAAAAATATAAATAGGTTTCTAAAAAGGGTAAATGGCCGAGAAAGAGAAGAATAGAATTTTATTTTATTAAAGCATAAAGATAATTATCATATACTTTACCATTATAGATAGCTGATTTTTTTAAAAGTCCTTCTTTTTTAAATTTACTTTTTTCTAAAACTTTAATAGAGCCTATATTTTTAGTACAAACTTCAGCTGCTATTCTTTTAATACAGGTATTTTTAAATAAAAAGTTAATATATGCTTTTATAGCTTCAGACATAAATCCTTTATTCCAATAAGAAGAATGAAGCATAAAACCTAAATCACATCTTTTAAAATCTTTAATAATTGTAAAAATATCAATAGAGCCTATTAATTTATTTTCATAAGTTATAAAAAAAGAAGCTTCTTTTCTTTTTTTCCAAGCATCTATTTTTCTTAAAATTTGTTTTTCTACAATCTTTCTGGAGTTTTTATTATCTCCAGAACCATTATATATCCAGAGATTTTTATCTTCATATAGCTGATAAAGTTCTTCTTTATATTTTATATCTGGTTTTACAAGTAATAATCTTTTTGTCTTTATTGGTTTATACTTATACCCTTTGTTAAATATTTTTTCATCCATAGTTTAATTCTTCTTTCTAAATAATCTATACAAAAATCTAAATAAAAAGAATAAACCTACTAAAATTGGAGATAAAAATACTAAATCACCAAAAATACCCATAATAATATAATAAACTTTATAATCTTTTTTAATAAATTCATCATTGTTATTATCTGGAACAATTATTAAATCATCTACCATCTCAGTATAATCTAAAACAGCTCTATATTTTGTTAAAAACATTTTATCTTTTATTAAAGTATCAATAGTATAAATTTCTCCACCATATTTTTTAAGATATGATAAGTTAAAATCATTATTTCTATAATCATCTAAATAAAAACTATAATCAATTACAAATTTATTAGGATCAAGATCAACTAATTTTGAAAATTCTAATTTAAATTTATTATTATTTTCAATTTTAGTTTTACTATCTGAAAAAATATAAAGTAAAATTTCACTTTTACTTTTATTTATTGAAGATATTTTTAAAGGATAGATTATTTGGTCTGTTTTAAAAGTTATAGATATTGGTTGTAAATTTCCTTCAAAAATTTCTTTTTCATTATTTATTTTTATTGCTATAAAATAATATTCTTTTTCTATATATTCAGAGATTATTTTTTCAGAATCATTAGAAATATTATAACTATTATTATTTAACCAATCTATCATACTTGAAGAATCATTAGAAGATAATATTGTAAAATCATATGTATCTAAAGTTTTTTGTTCATGAATAATTACTAAATCTTCAGAATTAAATTCACTACTACCTCCAATTATAAAAAAACTACCGCCAGTAATTATATCAGGTCTTGTAATATAACTTAATTCATAAAATAGTATATTATTATAAACATCTATTTCAGGATATGAAGGAACAGGTATTAACCAAACAAAATCATTACTATCACCCTTATAATTTACTCCTAAAATTAGTTGTTCTTGCATATCATTATAAATTATTATACCTGTTTGGTTTGGTTCTATTATATCTTTTGACGAATCAAAGGGAATAAAACAACCATCTGCAAATAGATTTGAACTAAAAATAAATAGAAATAAAAAAATTATTAAATATATTTTCTTCATAAAATCAACCTTTCTTTTTATATTTATTATAAATTATAGATATATATTACTTACATCTCCTTTAAAAAACTTCCCTTGTAAAAATAAATAAAGGCTCTCTACCAAGCTTCATTTTATCTATCTTTGCTTCTTTTTTAAATTTATTTTTAAGATAAAAGCTTTGTGCAACTTTATTTTCTTCAGAAACATAAACAAGTATCTTAACACCTTTTTTATTTTTTATAAAATCAATTATTTTTAATAAGAGATAACTTGCAATTCCTTTTTTAAAGTATTTTTTATTTGTAGAAATTCTTCCAAGTTGCCAAACTTTTGGAAACTCTAGATATTCTTTAAAAAGCACACAAGAGACAACTTTTCCAAGTTTATTTTCAGCATAAGCAATATATTGATATTCTTTAATAATTTTTTCAAAAGATTTATCTTTTAAGATATATGGAAAGAATTCTATAAAATCAGATCTTATCTCTCTTAAGTTAATTTTTTTTATATTATAAGAATACATGTTTAATTATTATTTTAGATAGTTATGTTTAAAAACACAAGTTATTTTTTTAGTAAAGCATAAAGATAATTATCATATACCTTACCATTATAGATAGCTGATTTTTTTAAAAACCCTTCTTTTTTAAATTTATTTTTTTCTAAAACTTTAATAGAGCCTATATTTTTAGTACAAACTTCAGCTGCTATTCTTTTAATACAGGTATTTTTAAATAAAAAGTTAATATATGCTTTTATAGCTTCAGACATAAATCCTTTATTCCAATAAGAAGAATGAAGCATAAAACCTAAATCACATCTTTTAAAATCTTTAATAATTGTAAAAATATCAATAGAGCCTATTAATTTATTTTCATAAGTTATAAAAAAAGAAGCTTCTTTTCTTTTTTTCCAAGCATCTATTTTTCTTAAAATTTGTTTTTCTACAATCTTTCTGGAGTTTTTATTATCTCCAGAACCATTATATATCCAGAGATTTTTATCTTCATATAGCTGATAAAGTTCTTCTTTATATTTTATATCTGGTTTTACAAGTAATAATCTTTTTGTCTTTACTGGCTTATACTTATACCCTTTGTTAAATATTTTTTCATCCATAGTTTAACCTTTTATATTCTATAATTGCTTTATTAAGTATATTTAAAAAATTAGGATCTTTTTTCCATTCTTCTAAAATAAATACTCTTAATTTAGAATGTTTAAGATAACCATTATCTTTTATTTCTATTAAATCTTTAAATTCCTCATTAATTATTACTGTAAAAGATTCTTTAATATCATGAATTTCAGATTCAGATAAATTCTTTTCTTTACAAACGTTCCAAAAATAACTATGAAAGAATAAATGCATAAGCTCATGAATTACAACTCTAAATAAATATTTATCCACATATTTAATATAAATGAATATTCCAAACCACTTTTGGTTTTTTCTAAATTCATAAGGACAAGCAACAAAAGTATTATATTTAATATATACTTTATTAACAGGAAATTTATTTTTATGAATCTTTTCTAATTTATTTATAATCTCATCCTTATATTTATTCAATTTTAGATTAGAATTATAGAAATTAGTTAAATACTTTTTAGAATAAAACTTTTTAGTGTATTTATCTATTAACTCAACTTTTTTAGAATCAGATGCACTTACTAAAGAATTTTTAAAATCCTCAGGATAATCTTTAAACCAATCATTACCATAAGCACTAGAGTTTTTAATAAATTTAAGCCAATTTTTTAAATCTTCTTCTTTTGATACAATAAATTCTATTTCAACCATAATAAATTTTAAATTTCAATTATGTATTCTTTTAAAACTTTTGTAGCCCATATTCTAAACTGAGTTGCTTTAGATGAATTTACTCTATATCCTACTGATATTATTGCATCTAAATTATAAAAATCAACATTTCTTTTAACATCTCTAGTTCCTTCTTTTTGAACTATTTCCATTTTGGAAATAGTTGCTTTTTTATCTAATTCTTTATCGTTATATATGTTATCTAGATGTTTTGATATTGCAGGAACTTCAACTCCAAATAATTCTGCAATCCTTTTCTGAGTTAACCATATATTTTCATTATAAATATAAACATCTAATTTTACTTCTCCATCTGGAGATTTATACAATAAAAATTTATTATTTTTAGAAATGATCTCTTTAGTCATAATATTTATTCTACTTTTTATATTTATTATTCTTTTAAATTATTTAATCACAAATAATTTTTCTAAGTATAATAATAGAAGATTATTTATGTTTAAAAAGCTTTCCAAAGTGCCTGACCATAAAAGGATTTTTTATCTTTTGATAACTTGTAGTATAGTTATTAATATTAAATTTTTCAGTATCAAAATACCCTCTTTTTGATACTTTTTAACTTAAAAGTATCATGAGTGATACTTTTTTAATTAATAGTGTCAAAAGACTACCTTTTTGATACTTTTCTAATAATCTACAAAATAAGTTATGTTTAAAAACACAATTAATTATAAAATTAATTATGGATATAGAAAAATTACCTTTTAGAAAAGAAGTTACAGCATATATTGTAAATGAAAATAAAGAATTTATAGTTGTCTTTTCAGCACTTGCAAACAGGTTTTGTAAAACTCCTGCTGGAGGTGTTGAAGAAAACGAGCCTTCAGATAAAGCAATATTAAGAGAAATTAAAGAAGAACTTAATCTTGATATAGAAATTATTGCAAAATCAAAGATAGAATACAAATGGGAACATACAAAAGAAAGAATAATTGAAAGAAACTTAAAATTTAGAGGATCAACTGGAGAAGTTTTTCTTGCAAAAATAAACCCACCAAATCAAGAGATTAAAATACAAGAAGAAGAAATCTCAGGGTATAAATGGATTAAAAAAGAAGATGTAGATAATTATTTTACAACAGACACTTTAAAAGAAACAGCAAGAAAGATGTTTGAAGAGTTTAAAGAATATTTTTAAAAAAATTATATTATTTATGAAAATAAGAAAAATAAAATTAAGAGAGCTAAAAGAAGCAGATATTTTTAAAGAAAAAATATTAAACCCAGAAAAAAAAAGAAGATATAGACCATATTATAAAATTTTAAAAAATTACAAAAGAGAGCCTTCTTTATTTATTGGAGCTTATGATAAAAATAGAATTATAGGAGTTGCTTTTGGATATATTAAAAAAAAGAAAATATTATTAGGTGAAATGGCTGTTTTAGAAGAGTATAGAAACAAAGGGATTGGAAAAAAAATATTAAAAAAAATTGAACAAAATTCAAAAAAATTAAATAAGAAATATATAGAGCTTGGTGCTCTTGATAATGCAGAAAAATTTTATCTTAAACAAAATTACAAACCAATTATTTTTGTGCAAATATATCCAAAAAATATCTTGAAAAATTACAATCATTTAAATTATAAAATAATTAAAGAAACAAATTATGTTGATTCTAAAAGATTTTATATTGAGGTTAAAAGATATGATCCTAAATTAAAAGAAAAAATAAAAAAAGAATTTAAAGCATATGATGTAATCTATTTATTTAGAAAATATTTATAACTTAAAATCCCACAGATGTTTACCATCAATAGTTGCATTCTTATCCATCTCTTGGATATATTTTCTAATTACCTTATAACTCTTTTCCAAAGAAGTAATTGGTTTTTTACCTTGATCAATTCTTGTAAAAGAAGAAATAATGTCCTCTTTTGAATATTCCTTAAGTAATAATTTATAAAAACCTTCTTGTAAAAAAGGCACAAGATTTCTAAAATAGGAAGAAGCTAGATTTAAATTATTTTTATTTTTTGCCTTAAGATACTCTTTAAAGTTATCTTGCATAAATTCAACCATATTTTTTAACTTTATTTCAATATTTATATAATCTAAAGATAAAATATACTTAGTTAATTCCTTTTTATCATTTTCAAATTCTTTTGTTTTAATTATTTTTATCATTTTAAATAAAGATTTTTCTTTATTAACTAAAATTTTTAATTTTGGAGAATAATATACTTTTCCTTTCTTTCCATCAACTATAACTTCATCAAAATTATTTGTTTCTTTTAATAATTTTGAAATATTAATACCACCAATACAAGGAATATTATTTTCTCTTGCAACTATTGCAGGATGTGAGGTTATTGAATCAACTTCACAAATAACAGCTTTAGCTTTTTTAAAAATAGGGTCATATTCTGGAAAAAGAACATAAGTAACTAAAATATTTCCTTTTTTAAATATTTTATAAGCTTCTTTAGGGTCAGTTGCATCTGAAACATATTCTATGTTTCCTTTAGCATAACCATTTGAAAGGGTTATACCTTTTAGTTCTTTTTGGTTTTTTGCTTTATTTACTATAATTTTTTTAATATTTTTAAAAGTAGTAATATTTCTTGTTTGTAAAAACCAAATTCTGTCTTTATTATCTATTGCAAATTCAATATCTTGAGGATATTTAAAATATTGTTCAATTTGTTTTCCTTCTAGATATAATTTTTTAAAAGTTTTATTTAATTGTTTAGTGGTATTAATTTTTAAAGAATTTTTCTTTCCTGAAACCATTTCTTCTAAATGTCCTTTTACATGTTCTATTAAAAAACCTTTATTTGTTATTGGGTTTTTTGTAAAATATACTCCTGATAGTTTTGGTATTATTTGTTTTTGTATAATTACAGCTAAGGTATCTTTTAATTTTTTATTAGTATATGATTTTAAAGAGATTTTCTTTTCTGAAGCAATAACTTTAGATATTGCTAAAAATAGTTCTTTTTCATTATTTATATTTGTAATTGAGGTAAACTGTCCTGCAAAAGATTGTTTTACAGAATCTTCATAGATTGAGGAGCTTCTAACAACTAAAGGGTATAATTCTCCTCCATAGTCTATTTGTTTTAAATAATCTTTAATTTGTTTTTTTAGATTAGGAGAAAAAGATTTTTTTATTAGTTTACAGAAATCTCTAGAGAGAACAAAACCATTAGGCACATTATAGGCTGCTCTTTTTAAAAGCATTAGGTTATATGCTTTATTTCCTACTTGTTTTTTATCAGCTACAGTGTAAAGATTATATATCATATTTAAATATATAAACTAACAGTTATGTTTAAAAAGAATGTTTTTTTAGAAATAAATTACTAAAACTAAATATTTTTAAAATAATAACAACTATATCTATCTTTTTCTTTTTTTCTTTTTATAAACTTAAAACCATTTTTTAAAATATTTTTCTTGCTAAAAACATTCTTAGGATTAACATTAATTAATATCTTATTACAATCTTTTTTCTTTAACAACTCAATTCTTTTTTTAATAAAAAAATCTTGTATACCTTGTCCTCTATATTTAACATCTACAGCAGTTCCATAAAAAAAAGCAGATTTTAAACCCTCTTTTTCAGAGATATTATATTTATCAAAATCTCTTTTTACGGGAAAGATATAACCACTCCAAGCAACAATTTTATTATTGTCTAAAATTAGTAATATTTTTCCAAAATTTAACTTTCGTTTAAAATTATCCTTGCTATGTAAAGGATAAAAATCAATTATAGTTGTTTTTGCAATTTTTTTATCAAATAAATAAAGTGATTGTATATCTTTTTTAGTTGCAAACCTAATTTTGTATTTTTTTAAAATCATAAAATCAATAATTAATATTTATTTTTTAAAATTTTTTTGAAAAAATATATAATGGATCTTCTCCAAGTTTCATTTTTTCAATCTTTGCTTCATTTTTAAAATTATTTTTTAAATAAAAGCTTTTAGCAACCTTATTTTCATCTGAAACATAAACTAATATCTTTTTACCATCTTTACAAATTATAAAATCAGATATTATTTTTAAAAGATTACTTGCTACACCCTTACCAAGATATTTTTCATTTGTGAAAATTCTTCCAAGTTGCCAAATTTTAGGAAATTCAAGATATTCTTTGAATAAAACACATGAAATAACTTTATTATTTTTATTCTTTGCATAGGCTATATATTGATATTCTTTAATAATCTTTTCATAAGCTTTATTCCTTAGAATATACGGGAAAAACTCTATAAAGTCACTTCTTATTTTTTTTAAATTAACTTTTTCAATATTATAAGAGTACATATCTGCACCTAATTACTTATATTTAAAACGGATTATAAAACATTATATTTAAATTTCTACTTCACCTGTTTCAAAATTGACATTAATTAGTTGACCAGTTTTCAATTTTTTAGTAATATTTTTTATACCAACAATACAAGGTATATTTAATTCTCTAGAAACTATAGCTGCATGACTTAACAATCCTCCAGACTCTGTTAATATAGCCTTAGATTTTTTCATAATAACCAAATAATTAGGATTTGTATCAAAAGACACCAATATTTCGCCTTTTTTAAAATTATCCAAATTATCTTTATTTATTAATCTAATATTACCAGTAATTTTTTTAATTGGACAAGATGCCACAATACCTTTTAATATCATATTTATTACCTCTAATTTTGTCTCCAAGTTCACTATCTAATCTAATCAAATATAATTTACCTTCTTTAATCATATTTACTATACCAAATAGATTATCTTTATTAGCTTTCCGGATTATTTTATTATCATTACAAACTAATACATCTTTTGTATTAAACAAACTTAAATAAAAGTTTAAATCTTTCTTATTAATTGTTTTGCCTAAATTCAAATCTAAATAAATACAATCTTTATTATAATATATATTTTTTCTAATTAAATTACCAGTATTATTTAAAAAAATATACATTTGATCAGAATTATATTTATTTATTAAATCTTTATTAAATCTATTTAGATATATATATTTAATTAAGTTATATTCTTTTTTATTTATATAAAAATATACAGTACTATATTTAACAATATAATTATTATAATTAGATCTAATCTTTAAAGTCCCTATTGTTTCCATAATTATTTACACATCCAATATATCTGTTAATAATATATCCTCAGAATAAGGGGTATTTGATCTAAATTCTACTTGAGAAAATTTACACCCACCTTGACAATCTTTAATAAATTTACAAGATTTACATTTATCTGGCAACCAATTTAAAGTTCTAAAATCTTTTAACTCTTTAGTATTCCATAATTTAATCAAATCTGAATTTAATAAATTACCAAAAGGCTTATTATTCATAATACAAAGCATATTATTACCCCAAGGATCAATATATGTAAAACTAAATCCAGCACCACAAGGTTTTTGTTTAATTTTGGTATAACAATAGGGAGCAACATCAGCCAAATTTATATCAAAAGAATATTTTGTATTTAATTTTTTAATTTTTTTAAATAATTCAATTTGTACTTTTTTAGATAAATAAATTTTATTATTATAGGCAGAACCAACAAAAGACATCCTATTAATATTAAATGTAGAAATATTTTTATAATTTTTAGCAACATAATTTAAAGTTTTCTCTAAATCATCATAATTTTTATCAAATATAGTATAATTTAAACTATAAATCATTCCAGTATTATCTAATTTTTTAATAAATTTATCTATTCTTTTAAAGCTATTTTTTACTGACATTATTGTATCTAATTTTAAACCAATATTATGTATTGAAACACCAATTTTACTCACATATTTTTTAATAGTGTCAAATTTTAAATCATCTATATCTAATCCATTTGTACTTATAGATATAGTTATATTATTATCATATAAATATTTAATAGTTTTATGAAAATATTTAGAACAAGTTGGTTCGCCACCAGTTAAATATACATCAAATACATCTGCTTTAATAAATGCATCACATATTTTCTTAATATTATTCCAATCTTCAATAAATTTTATTGGTTTATCTCTCCACTGATTTAAACAGAAAACACATTTTGCATTACAATATGGTGTTAGTCCATATTCAACCATTATTGGAGTATTAAATTTTACTTTTTGTAATGTCATATTCTTTTCCAATTATTTTCAAACTTATTTTTGGAATCCAAACATTAATTATATCATTATTATATTTAACATTTGTTTCTTTTTCTAATTTTTCAATTAAAAATTTCTTTTTTGACATTAAATCTACTCCAAAATACCAACAAAAGTCTTTTGTAGGTTTAATATATTCAATATACAATTTAATTATATCTTTTGAATAATTAGAATACTTTTTAGAGTCTAAATTCATCAGTAATTCTATAGGATTTATTTTATTTTCATAACAATATTGTTGTATTTTAAATAAACCCATTTCTTCTACTACACAACAATCTAAAATAGAATAAATATTTATTATATTTATTATTTTTATATAATTCCAAAAATAGTCTTTTAAGGATTTTTCTACTTTTAAATTTTTAAATTCAGTAATTAATTCTTTTTTAGTTTTATTTATAATTAATTCTAATTTTTTAAAATCTAAATAAAAGATACATTTATTTATATCTTTAAACAATAATTTTATTTTTTTAGAGTAAAAATAAGCGTATAAGTTTCTCCAAACAGAATCTTTAATTGGCATTTGTTCAAAATACAAGTTAGAATTATACACTATTTTATAATTAGAAAAAAGTTTTATTTTTTTAATAGCCTCTACAGGATATAATAATGGTAAGATAATCTCTTTTGTACTTTCATTATAATTAAATGGATATATTGATTTATTATATTCTGACATATGATCTATTTTGCACAGCCTTTACTATCTGGACATCTAGCCGTCATTTGTTTGATATTAATTTTATTTACATTTACTTCTTTTTTATCTCCAACATAATTAATTTGTTTCAAATTAACCACCTCACATATATTTTTATATACAATATATTTAAAAACCCATTGTAGAGTTACAAAATTAATTTATTTTAACCTTAATAAATTTATTTAATATTTACAACCTAAAATACATAATATCAAAAGAATGAAGTACTTTAGATTTATGCTTTAAACTATTGTCATAATAAGCAAATGGACAGAAATAAAGCTTAGTACCAGTATCTAATTGAACATTAACATATCTATTTTCATAAACAAAGCCATGTTTAAGATTAAATCTTTCTAATCTTTTTTCAATAGTACTATATACTAAAAAAAGCCTATCATAACCTTTTTTTCTAGCTTCTTTTTTTGCAAAATTAATTAATTTACTTCCAATTTGTTTATTTCTGTATTTTGGTAATACACCAATAAACTCAATTCCAAAGAATCTATGATATTCAGTAGTATAACCTAAGCTAATATACCCTATTGGTTTATTTGTAAGTTTATCATAACAATAATAGTTTGTTATATTTAAAGTTGAATCTTCATAATTACCTAAATCTTCATAAGTTGTTCCTTTTACTATATTTTTATGAATTTTCTTCCAATTATGCTTTTTTTTATCTTTAGTAATAATAATATTCATTTTTTAGCACCTTTTGAAAGATATTTTTTAATTTCTTCTTGAATTTCTTTTTTTTCTTTATCTTTTATTAAATTAGATTTAGAAATTGAGTTATAATCTGTTAAGATAGGTACTAAAAAACCAAGTTTAATTAACTTTACTTTATTATTAAGTTTTTCTTTTAAATTAATTGAAAATATTGATGAATTATAATGATTATAAAATACTCCTTTATACTTATAAAGAAAAGGATTTTGTTTAAGCTCTAACTTTTTTAAATTAGGTATTAGATAATTTTTATTTTTAAGAGAAAAACCTATTTTTTTTAAAAATAGAATTAATTCTTTGTTAAAAGAAGAAATATTTATGATTAAATTATAATTTATTAAAAATAAGAGATTATGAAGTAATTTGGTGCCTATTTTGAAATTTGTAAAATTTGAATCTACTGAAAGTTCTTTTAAGTTCCAGATGTTGTTTTTTAAGATTGCTTTTGATTTACCTACATTTAAGCCATGGTAGAATATAAGTAATGTAATTGTGTGTTTTTCTTTTTTAATTTCTAAGTTGTATATGTAGTCTGAAAGTATAATTTATCACATTAATTATATTTTGATTACTTTATATTTCTTTAAATTTTTTACAAGTAATATATTATAAACTTCAAAATAATTAGAACTAAGATATGTTTTTCTTACTTCCAAAAATGCCGAAAATGTAATAGGTTTTAATTCAAATGTATTAAACATATATGTATCTTCATTTATTCTCATTTTTCTAATACATTTTTTGTAAACTTTTCCTTTTTTAATTTTAAAATTTACAGAATAATCAGAAGATCCAGAATCACTTACGTAAGTACCAACAGCAATAATTAAAATACTGCCTTTAGTTATAATTTTTATAGGTTTTTTAGACTTAACATTTGAACCTTTTAAAAAACGTTTAAAAAAACTAATAATTTTTGAAAATACCATCATAATCAAATAATATATATATTTATTTAAATAAGTAACTATTTGCACAATATCTACACAACTTATTAATAAACCCCTCAAAGTAAACTACTATCTACAATTTATTAGTAAGTAGTACGAAATAAATAAAATTAGTGATATATTTAATAAAATTAAAATAAACTTTGTCGTTCACTCTAATAACTCAGAAACACATATAAAGTATCAAAGGGATTAATATATAGAGGTGATATAAATGAAAATATCTAAAAAAATAATTGATAATCCGGAATATAGTGCTATATTGTATTTAATATTCAAAAATAAAAATGGAATTTCTACAAGAGAGATTGCAAATGAAATAAATAACATTAAAAAGCAAAATACAACTATTCAAAATTTTTCTAATAAAATAACTAGACTTAAAGTTAAAAACATAATTTCACTTAAAAATGATACTAAAAATGTTAAAAAAATGAAATATGTTATCGATCAAAAATGGTTTTTTAATTTTATTTATAAAGAATTAAAATTAGAAAATGTAGAATACCATGATTCATCTAAAAATGATTTTCAAGAATTTATATTTGAAACTTTTTTTAATTTTTTTGAGCTTTATTTTATAAAATCATTTAAAGAGGATGAATATTATCTCTCAGAACATACTTTTAGACAAATTGTAAATTATTTTTTTATTTTTTTTGGATTTAATTATTACGATGAAATTATTTGGGCACACACAATTAATGAAGAATTACGTAATGACCCTAAAGTTAAATTCATAAATGAAAATTCTAATAAAAGTTTAAAAATTATTGAAAAAATAAACAAAATTTGTTCAAATTGTTCTGATGAAAAAACCAATATTTCAAATATTTTACAAAAATTAAATAAAGAAGAGCGTATGTTTTATGAAAAGTATGAATCATTTTCAGATTATCACGAAAATTTAATTTATAGAGAATTATTAAAAAAGAATTTTAAAATTCCGATTAATAAAGAAATAAAGCCTATATGGGATAATTTTAGGAAAATTTGTTATTCTCAAATTTTTTTATCACAACTTAATTTTAAAAAACCTTTTGGATTGGGAAGTAGATTTTATTATGAATTAATATATTTAAGTGATAATAGAGATAATAAACTATTTTTTAAATCACAACTAATCAATTTAATTCATAAAATTAAATAAAATTGAACAAATATTTTTAAAATTTATTTTTCCAATATTTGATATGACTTCTAGTTTTGAAGTTATATTTATTCATTAATTCTTAAGTAGATAATACCCTTAAATCAATTACAAAATCATCATTATTTTTACATTCAATAGGTTTGAAAGAAGAAATTGTTTTTTTTTCAATACAGTTTAATTTTTTACGGTTAAATACCCTTAAATTTATCAAATACACAAAAAACTAAAAAACCAACAACTAAAATTAATATTACTATTGGAAAATAAAGAAAGATATTTCTAAATAAGATAAGTGGCCAAGCTATAATATCTAATATAAAAAAAGAAATTTTATCTAATGAAGTAATAACTAAAAGAGAATTATAACTATAATAATCTGTTTTTGATAAAAGAGAACCAAAATTTAGATAATTTAGATTTAAGATTGCAAAGTTTAAACCTAAAAGTAAATATATTGTTATTTTTTCTTGTTTTTTTATCATTATATATTTATGAAGAGAAGTTTATTTAAATGTTACTCTTAAGTAACGCTTAAATATATACTTATGTAACTCTTAATATTTATATGGTAGAAAAAGAACTTGCACTTGTAATAAATGGAAACTTAAGAAAAAAGATAATATTAAGTTTAGCAATTCCTAATATAGCCACAAATTTAGCAAAAAAATTAGATGTTTCAAGATCTTCTGTATCAAGGACCTTATTATTTTTAGAGAAGCATTTTCTTGTAGAATGTATAAATAATGATGCAAGTTTTAACAGGTTATACAAGCTTACCTTAAAGGGGAAGAAAGTTTCTGATATGTTAAGGAAGATGTGAGCTAACTAATAAGTATAAATTTTACTAAATGCAACCTATCAATAAAATATAGCTGATTTATCTTTTTTTGTATGGTTTTTAAATATTTTGTATCTATAGAATACTTATGAGTTGGTTTAAAGAAATATTAATTTTTATTGGTTTAAAAAAAAGATGGATCAAAATTAAATGCAAAGAATTAAAGTTAGTTACAGATATTAGCTGGGGCGGTGTTTATTCTGTAAGATACAAACTAATTCAAGGAAGTTATATTAAAAAAAGTTATTCTACAGGAAGTCCAGATGATAATGGATATATTGGATATAATATATTTAAACCTAAAACACAACAAGCAAAAATTTTAATTTGGATAGATTACTATACTAAAAATAAACATAAAATTAAAAGATATTTAGTAATTTTAAATCAAAATTATAAACTTAAAAGAGAAATACTTCAGGAGCACACAATATTAAAAGCTCCAGAAAGTAAAAAATATTATAAATAAAGCAAATTACTTTTTGTACGCTTTTTATATACTTTTCTATTCTATTAAATATTTATGAATAAAGGATATATTCAAATTATATATGGTATATTTGGATTAATAATTGTATTAATAGTATTAGATGCAATTACAAGTATTAGTTGTATTAATGAAAAAAATCAAATTAAAAATTTAACTAATAATTTAAAAGATTGTAATGACAATTTAAATAACTTAAATTCAGATTTATTAAAATGCCTTTCTGATAATGAACAATTAAATGAAAAGCTAAATATCTGCCTACATGATTTAGATGATTGTATTAATGATTTAAATAAATGTAATATATTAATTTTTAAATTAACAGATGAAAATGAAGACTTAAAAAGAAAAATACAAAATTTAAAAGATGCTAATCCTAATCAAATAATAGCTCCTGCGATAGTAAGTAGTATTATACCTATTTTGTTTTTAATGATTATATTATTTTCAATATATCCAAAAACACATATTTTTAAATTAGACTTTAAAAAAGATATAATAAATTTATTTAAAATATATTTATTTCCTTATTTTCATAAATCAAATCTTTTTAATAAAATACTAACGATTATAAATGTAATTCTCATAATTATTATCATATTTTGTATTCAAATAATATTACTATTAAAGAGTGCTGGATTATTAAGAGTCATTTAATATTTATCTTTCCAATACTTAACATGACTTCTTATCTTAAATCCATATTTTTCTTTTAATTCTTTATTGCTTAGTATTTAAATATTTTCTATATCAAAAAATTTATTATTTTAAAAAAATTAAAGTTTTGTAAAATATATTACCAATAATACCAGTTTTAACAGGTTATACAAGCTTACCTTAAAGGGGAAGAAAATTTCTAATATGTTGAGAAGATGCAATTAAATTGATTTGTGTTTAATATTACTAATCATAGATATATTTGGTCTTTTAATAATCATTCTTTCCTTAATTATATTTGGAAAGTTAGATTCTAAAGTTCTTATTATTTCATGTGCAATTTGTCTGATTGTTCCATTTTCAGGGCCTTCTATTACAGTCTCACCATTTTTTAACCAACCCATAGAATTGTTTCTTGATAATTCATAATATTTTTTATCGATTTCAAATGATATGTGGCCTCCCCCATCATTATGTGCAATAAAAATAATTATATCTTTTCTTGAAAATTTATTTCCTTTACCATCACAAATAACTATTTGATTATACCATTCTTTAAATAATTTATTTATATTTTTTATAAAAGGAGGATAATTATCTAATAAAGGATAATAAATATCTTTATTTGTTTTTGCAACTAATGATTCTGTAATTATAGTATTTTTAGGATCATATTCCTCCCCTGTATTTAAATATTTAATTTCACTTTTTTTATCAAATAAATCTAATAATGATGGATGTTTTTTATTACTTTGTATTAATAAAGAAATTCTTCTAGCTAATTCTTTTGATTTTACTTTTAAACCATTATCATAATCTCTAGCATCAAGAACTAAAAGATCATATTGTTGTTTTAAATGTAGTTCTAAATCTGTAGGTGTTAATTTGCTTTTTTCACTCATAATCTTCACTTTATATAATTAAATTTATTTAATTTTTTATTATTTATATTTTTTAAAATTTTTTATTAAATCTTCAAAAGAATTATATCCATATCTATTAAAAGATTTTTGGTCAACATATAAAAAATTCCATTTTACATTGTTGTTAAAGAAGTTTTATAATACTTAATCATATAATTCTTCTCCTAATTATTTTAATAATACAATATCTCGCATAATTTTATTAGCAATTGCTTCTGCAAATTTGACAGGAACTGCATTACCTATCATTTTATATCCATCTGCAATATCATTATAATAAAATATAAAGTCATCAGGAAATGTCTGTATCCTTGCACATTCTCTTACAGATAACCTCCTGTAAAGATATTCTTTTCCTTTGACAAATTCTCTTTTATTCTGCTCAATGAATGTCATTTTAGGTGCTTGTGGATGAATTGGAGCATGGCGTCCTCCTGCTTGAATTGTAAAAGAAGGCTCATCCCAATTTCTAACACGATTTCTTGACATATAAATAGTAGAAAATCCTCCAGTCATATATTCATGATTTGGCACATCTAATTTACCATTCGATTTATTCTTTTCTTTTGCAGGTTTAGGATTCGGTAGATCATAAATTGAATCTTTTAATACAACTTTATTTGAATTCGATTCAGGAAAGTCAAATTTTTTACCTAATTTACTATGATATCCTACAATAATAACTCTTTGTCTATCTTGTGGTACACCATAATCTTTTGCATTTAACAATTTATAAGTAACTTCATATCCAATTTTTCTAAATGCTTGAATTATTTTTTTAAATTCAGGTAAATGTTTATCAGATAAAATACCAGGCACATTTTCTGCGAGAAAAAATAATGGTTGTTTTGCTTTAATTAATTCCACATAATTATAAAATAATTTTCCTCTATAATCATTTATTCCTCTCATAGCTCCTGCAAGACTCCAACTCTGACATGGTGGTCCTCCAACAAACCCAATTACGTCCGGAATTTCTTCAGATTTAATTTCTGTAATGGATTTTTTGCAAATTGGATAATTATGATTTTTTTCAAATGTTTCCCAACATCCATCCCAATTATCATTTGCAAATGCTATACTAAAACCTGCATTAGTGAAACCTAAGTCAAGTCCACCTGCTCCAGAAAAGAAAGATGCAATTTTCATTTTCTCACCACAATTAATTTAACTAGAATTTGCTTAGCTGGATTATCTGGATCTTGAATTTTAACATCTTGAATACTAATACCTTTTTCTTTTTCGATGTTTAATTTATCCTCTTTTGGAAAGGAATCATATTTTGTTTTTCTCATCAAAGCAAATAACTGAAATTCATCATCATTAAGACCAAATAATTCTTTATAAACTTTTAATGGATTTTGAATTGTCCACATTCCTCTAATTCTAAGATTTGTAATCCCTAAAGGATCAACTCTATTAATCCTACCCAATTCTCTAGTTTCAGAAAATTCTAAATCCATATCTTTAAGACCTGTACTAATTTTATCTTTGATTCGTTCATAAATTTCTTTACTTGCTGCATAACAATCTCCATAAACCAAAGATAAAACTTTAAGATTATTATTATCAATATTTCCAACTGCATAAATTATGTCTTTTTCTTTCCAGATTTCACAATTTTTACATGCAGAAGTTATCATTGGGCTATCTTGATGAAGTTTTGCTTTTGGATAAGAACTATTTAATGCTAAATCTGATGCCTTAATTCCATCTATTTTTTTAACTTCGATAGCATCACTATTCTTAATTATAATATCAGGAGGGTTATTTTGATTTCCTAAATAAGAAAAATTTTCGCAGTAAATATCTTTCTTCTTTTGTGCATTAAGTTCATCGAAAGTATTACAAAAAGCATCTTTTGTAAAATATTCTAACGCTTCACCCATATTATTTGCACGATTTACAGCAGAAGCTCTACCTTTTGAAATAACATTAATTTTTGATAAATTAAAATCAGTTCTCTTTTTTATTGTGATTATTGCTTTTAATAAATTAGTGACCATTTTAATTAACTCCTTTAGATTTTTAACCTAAACTAAATCCACCAAAACCTATAAATAAATCAATCGTTTTATATGTGCGTATCATATTAAATTACTAAATCAATATATATAAATACTTTATTAAAGTAGATGACCGCGAAAATTATTTATTTATAGCTAAATTTAATCTTTTCTTAAAATAATTTGAAAGATTTTCATCAGTACAGTATATATAACACCCTTTTTGACCTCTTGTCATTAGTGTTCTATAAGTATTTTTTATAATTTGATCAGAAACTAATTTTGCAAGTGAAGGATTTTGAGATTGAATTTTATTTATCCCTCTTAGTGATTGGTCTGTTTTTGCTCTCTTAGTAAAATCAGTAATAATTTTACCATTTTCATATCTTATATCTGGACCAATTATTACCCCTACATAATCAAACTCTAAACCTTGTGTTGTGTGTATACAACCAACTTCATTTATTGAATCCTTATCTATTGCCCAAGTCTTAGTACTACCTAAATTCCAACTCATTGAAAATTGATGTTCTGGAATAACAATATCATGAACATCAGTCTTTTCTTTTCCAGTTGTAATCCAATTCCAACAATATCCTGCAACTAATCTGGATTTATTATTTTTCTTATTTTTTTCAAATATTAATTTTTTAAGTTCATTAGGTGTATCTACTACTTTAAAATCAAAATTTAAATCAAAACCATCAAAATTAGCAGTTTCTTTAATTTCTAATAAATCATCCAACCAAGAAAGATAACCATCAGAACCATTACATCTAAATTGAGACTCTAATTTCATTTGATGTATTTCAGCATTATGTATCTCACTATATTTTTGTATTGTTTCAATATCACCTATATCACTAAGTGTTACTTTTTGATTTTCATCAACAAAAAAAATTGATAATTTAGAAGCATTTATTATTTCTGATATTTGATTTACACCCTTATTTTTAAACAAACCAGATTTCTCATTCAATCTATGTGCTTCATCTACAATTAAAACATCAAATTCATTCTTTTCTGACTCAATATATGCTCCTGATCCTTTGAATAAATTTTTAATAAATGGAGCTTTATATTTTTCCATTAATTTAGCAAAAAATATATCCCTTGGAGCTGAATTTTTAGTAACATAATTTGATACTAGTTTTTTATTTGTAAAATAAGATAATAAATTTATTGCTAATACTGTTTTTCCTGTTCCAGGCCCACCTTCTATTATAATTACTCTTTTTTTATCATCTTTTTTAGATTTAACCCCAAGATATTTTGCATTTTCAAACACTACTTTTTGATCATCAATTAAAATAAATTCTTTATTTCCAGAAAGCATTTTTACTAAAGAATCTTGTAATCTTTTAGAAGGAGATATTTTGCCATTTTCAATAATATATAACAAATCCTTATAACCATATTTAATATATTTACTGATAAATTTTCTTAATTTAAATACATCTCCATTTCCAAATAATGGAGCATAATTTAAATATTCTGAATAAATAGGGTTAAGTATTGGATCTTTATCTTCAATTTTATAATTATGTAAATATGCACAAGGATAAACTTTTATATTATTTTCTTGTATAGCTAAATTAAAATCTTCAATAAGTGTTGCATAAGACCAGACTTGATAAGAAGGATGTTCAACTTCTCTTATTCCTCCTGCAATATAAGTCTTTACTATACCGTCTTTTTCATCAACAATATTACAAGAATCCCATTGTTTTAATTCAATAATAACAATACCATTAATATAATTTAAATCTTTACCAGCTATAATAAAATCAATTCTTTTAGAAGTAGACGGAATATTAAACTCTATTGCTATTCCAGAATCATTAGGAATATCATTTGTATTTAAAACTTTATACATATATTCCATTGAATTTTTCCAAGATCTAATTTGTGATTCATTAGACCTACCAAAATATTGTTTATATTTTGAGTATATCTGATCAACTATTTGATCTTTTTCTACATCTTCAATAAACTTTTCTTTTGTAGATTCATATACCAACATAATTAATCATCTAACTCATTATATTTTTTAAAATTGCCTTTAACTTTATCAATAGGATATTTCTTATCATTTTTTTCCATTTTATCATAAAATGCTTTTACAAGATCTATATCTAATTTATCTGAAAGTCTTAATAAATATGCAAAAACATCAGCAATCTCTTCTCTAACTTTTTCTTTTTTAATAGGATCTGAAAGCATATTTTCTATTTCTTGATTTGTTTTCCATAAAAATAACTCTTGTATTTCAGATGCTTCAATAGATAAAGCTATAGATAGATCCTTTGGGGTATGATATTTATCCCATTCTCTTTCTTTTGTAAATTGTCTATAGAATTCTTTTAATTCTTTTAAGTTTGCTTTTGTTTCCATAATTATCAATATATATATCTAATAACTAAATATTTATAAATTACTCTTATAAAAATTAAAGTTTAGTATTGATATTATCTAAAGTTTCTTTTAAAATTGGTATTATTAATTTTTTATCTAAAAGATTAAGATCTTTTTGTCTTGTATAAGAACCGATACATTTAATACAACCATTACTACAACAATCTTGCTCACATAAATTAATTGATTTTTCAATAACCCTCTTTAAATTTTCTGAAAAAATATTTACAAAACCAACTCCACCCTCTACAGTATCAAAAAAAATAAATTCTAAGTTATTTACTATAATTGCATTAACTTCCCCATCTTCACAACCAACTTCTATATTTGCTGATGATATTAAAGCATTATATAATGTAATTAATTGATTTAGGGATAAATTATTATTTAAATCACTATTAATATATTTATTCAAATTAAGATAAACGGCAGTAGTATTATATTTATCTATAATACTACCATCAAAAGGCTCGTGTTTTGTACATCTATTATCTTTTTTTTCAGTAATATTATATATTTTACCACATTTTTTACAAATATTATAATTATTAGAATTATTTTTATAATTATTATAATCAATAATTCCATTAAACAATAATCCAACACTACATTCAAAATTATACTTTTCTCTAAAATCATCCGGTAAATCTATTAAAATAGTTTTCCAATCTACTTTTTTTGAAATATTAAAGTATTTTTGCTCAACAGCGTCTATTATTAGTGGTCTAAATAATATACGTTCTTTAGAAGTTAAAAGAGTATTACAAATTGGACATAATTGTTTATCTAAATTATTTGTAGATATATAATTTATACAATAGGGATTAATACACTCTTTATATTTGTCAGTATATATAAAATTATTTTTATTAAAATAATATTGATCTACCTTTAACCATTTACAACTATATCTTTTTTTATCTATATCAACAGTATTTAAAGGGCAAGATTCTTTTAAACCAAAACCAGAAATTATTTTTTCTGAATAAATATTTTTAATTAATGTGCCTCCATTTCCAAATGAAAAATCAGGCAATAAATTGTATAATCTAAAATAATCAAGAGTATATTTTTTATCATTGTCAGTTAAAAATTTATTAGATTCAAATAAAGTTAAACAAGATTCTAATTTATCTATCCATTCATAAACAATTTTAGAATCGTATTTATTATATATTTCAAATAAATTATTATTAAATAAATCTAAAGTATTTTTAAATTTACCACTATAATAATCTAACCAATATTTTTTTATTTCAGACTTGTTTTTAATCCAATTATTAATTATTTGCCAATTATTATTAACAAGTAAATTAAAACCATTTTCTTTTAAAATATTTGATAAAAAAATTGAAAATAAAAACCTATGTATTGGTTGTTTTAAATTAATATCAAATAAAGGAGGATTAATTTTACCTGCAATTAATTCTTTTGGATTATAGAAATAATACCCACCTAATGCACTTTCTTCTAAATATGTTATTGCAAAAGAAGACACATTATTTTTTCTGCCGGCTCTACCAGTTCTTTGAACATAGTTAGCAGCAGATCTTGGAGATCTTAATTGACCTACACAATTTAAATCACCAATATCAACACCTAATTCTAAAGTAGGAGTTGCAACTAATATAATGTTATTTTGTGTTTTAAAATTAGATTCAATCTCTAAACGTTTTTCGGGTGAAGTTTTACCTGTGTCATTTTCTGTAGCCATAATTGGGACACTATAATCCCAATTATCATAATAATTATCAGGTTCATATATAACCTTATCATTTTTAGACAAATAAACTTCACTATCTTTAATTAGATAAAAATTATCTTCAGAAATAATAATATTTTTTAAAATTAAATCATTTAAATATTGATTTAAATGTGCTTCACTAAATTTATATTTTTTACAAAGAGTTTCTTTTAAAAATTTATTATTTTTTAGATCTGAAATGTTATAACCATTAATTTTTAATAACTGGTAATATTTTTGAATTAATTTATTATTCAACATATAATGTAATATTTTATTATAACTATCTAACTCTTTAACAAAATCAATATTAAATTTATATTTAATCCATTTTCTATTTTTAATAGAACCCACCTTATGTTCTTTAGCTAATAATTCTCCAAAAAATTCAACATCTATTGCTAATTTAACATCAGATTTAACATTCAAATCATCAAAAATATCATCTATTTTTTGATGTAATTTATATAAACTTATTGTACTTTCTAAATTTTTAATTATTTGCAATAGTTCTTTTCTTAATATATTCTTTATATGTGTTTCACTTATTTCTCGTGAAAATTTTGAACTACCTTGCACATTATCAACAAATAAGAGAATTTTCCTATTAATATCTAAATTACAATATAGCTCATCAAAAATTATATGAGAAATATTTTCATCAGAAATTTTACTTAAATCTGTAATAAGACTTGGTTGTTTTCCCCCTACTTTAAAATTACATTTAACGCAAAAATTTGAATTAGAAGAATATTTATTTTTAAAATTAATATATTCTTTATTTACAACATCTTTTATAGTATAAACTTTAATATTTTTAAATAAAATTGATTTACAATAAGGACAAGAATCAAAATTAGGAAAAATAGATTTACAATTAGAACACAATTTAAAGTTAGTCACATTCTCAGAATCAAAAGCATCATCAATTAAAAACAATATTTTTATATCATTATTTAAATTATATTTAAGATAATTATTATTGTATTTAAAAAATTTATCATTCAAATTTATTTTATTTGTATTCCCATAATCATCTGAATTAATAAAATAAGAAAAATATTCTTCACCACAATTTCTACAAGTATTTAACTCAAAAACTAAATTTGAACCACAAGAACATCTAAAATCTGATGTTATTGAATTTTCAGAATATAATTTACCACAATCTAAACATTTATAAAAATTATTAGGTTTACTAAACATAACATGAAATTTATAATTTTCCGAATCTAAATTAACATCATTTAATTTTAAAATATTATTTTCAGGCACATAACTAACAATATTTTCAATACAAAATTTAACATTAAATATTTTATACAAAAAATTAAATGTATCTTTATAATTATCTTCAGAATTTAAAGTAGCACTCGTACCAATATAAACAATATTTTCTAAAGTAATGTTGTTTTTTAATAACTCTAACTGTAATCTTTTAACTAAAAAAGATACATCTATACCTTGCGCACCTCTATAGACATGAATTTCATCTAAAATTAAATATTTTAAATCTAAATTAGATAGTATATTTTTATATTTAGGATCAATTAATATTCTGTCTAGCATAACATAATTTGTAAGTAAAATATCAGGAGGATTTAATATAACGTCTTCTTTTTCATCTTTTGATAAGTCTCCGTCTAATATTTTACAAGAAATATTTTGATTATATTTTTTATTTAAATAATTAATGTCATCTATGATTCTATCATATTGATTTTTGGTTAATGCTTTTAAAGGATATAAAATAATAGTTTTTATTTTAGAATCTTTTTTGGTTAAAACAAAATTATAAATAGGATATAAATAACATTCAGTTTTACCACTACCAGTACCTGTTGCAACTATACAGTTTTTATTATTTAAAATGTTTTCCCATGCTTTATATTGATGTTTATAAGGAATTTCATTTTGTTTTATTTTATTCTTAATTAAACCAAGCACAGGTTCTGTAAAATTTAACAAATCTATTTCTGAAACATCTATTTTAGGATAATTTACTTTTTTTTCTAAATAAACCTCTGTAGACAATAAATTATTTTCTAAATAATAAGTTTTAATTTTATCTTTTAAAATATCATTACGTCTACAAAAAGTAGTTAATAAGAATGATAAATATTTAGTTTTAATATTTGTATATAATTTTAAATAGTCTTTATTTTCCATTTATTATCCCATTTTTTAATTCTATCTATTAAAGTTTTTTTAGATAAACTATTATAAATATTTAAAAAAAATAAATTATATATTTCTTTAGAATAATTTCCAAAATAACAATTATCACATTCTTCTTTATATGCAGAATATATTTTACCTAATGTGTTTTGATCTAAGTCAAATAACAAATATGGTTTGTAATAGACAAAATCATTAATTACAACAACATAATTATTCAGAAAGCTACTAATAAAATTATCAAAACTAATCTTAATTTTAATTCCAATGTAACTTAATAATTCACATTCTTTAATATAAATTTTTTTAAGTTCACTTAATAAACAGATTCTAAAATCAAAAGTTATTAAATAATGATAATATATTCTTTGTATTATTTTATGATATAATATTTCTTCAGGAGTAGTATCAGAAAACAAATCTACTAAAAAAATTTCTCGGGAGTAATATTTAGAATCATACTTATATAACTTATCAATAAATAATCCTAATACAAACCTATCTTCATTATGAATTTTAGATAATTCATTTAGTAAATTTAAATCATCTAATCCTACATCGAAAAATTCAGAATTGCTTTTATAACTCATAAAATGATTTAAAACTTCAATTTTAACGACATTATTACTAATAGATTTAACTTTAAAAATTGAAGAAAAATACGTTTGAAAAGCATCTTTATTTAATTTGCTATCAAACATTACTGGAGAAAAAGACGGAGACATATAAGTCTTTATGGTTTCAGAAGATTTTTTAATAAAAGGCATATATTTCCAATCAAAAAAAATATTATTTTGCGTTATAATTTTAGAATTAGACTTAAACATTAAAATAGTAGAATAATTTTGATTGTTATTTCCTATTAGATAATTACCATCTAAATTTAAAGATGTATATTTATTATTATTTTTATTATTTTTAATTTCTTTAAACAAATTAATCTTATTATCGCTAATAGTATTATCACTATCATCAAGCCAAAGATTTAATACAACTGTATTTTCAAGTTCACAACAAAAACTTAAAAATTCAACCTTATCTAAATCATCTTTAGAAAGATATGATTTTACTATTTTAATATCTTCGACCCCTTTATTTATTAGAATGTTTATAGGAAATAGTTTATCGCCATGAATCCTATTTCTTTTATCTGGAGATATATACCTAAGCATATTATTTTTATCATTTAAAATTTTTTGAATAAAGAATTTAGATTCATTCTCAATTCTAAAATTTATTTTTTCTTTAGGAATTAAAGTTTCATAATCCATATTAACTCATTTTTAAATATAATTATATATTTTATATTATATATAAAATTAATATTATTAAAAAAATTTAAATAACATATTTTAATTTAAAAAAATCAAAAAATTCCTTTAAATTTTTACAATTATTAAAATTACTAATACTTATTGAATATTTAGAAATATTTTTATGACCCCTATTTGCATATTTATTATCTATTGTCGATTTATCTTCTTTATAATTTAAAACCTTACCTACAACCCCTAATTTATATAGATTCCATGCAATTCTAGAAACATCTGCTACATCATCAGAATTATATGTATAAATACAAATTACTTTAATATTTTGATTAGGGGAATTTGGATTTTCTTTAGAAGTACTAGCTTTTGAACTTAATCCTAATAACCCTTTTTCAGTAGCATCCGCTATTTTCTGCCAAACAAAATCTAAATTACTGACATCTATAAAAATTAACCATTTTCCTGATTTTAATGTATAATTATAATTTATTTTTTTAGATTCTACAAAAACCCAATAATCATCAATATTTTTAGAAGGAAACTTATTATACATTTTTTGAATACCTCTTATTTTTTACCTTTCAACAATTTCTTATCTTTTAAAACCCTTTTATGCTCTATTACTTTTATATCTTCATCAAGAGAAGAAGCATCTATTAACTTACCTACCTTGTCTTGATCTGGATTTAATTTATATGATTTTTCAAAGTCTCTTGACTTTAGTTTTGTTTTTTCATCCAAATCATTACAACTGTCAAGTATTCCTAAAAAGCTCTGATTAAACCAATTGTCTATCTGTATCTTTCTTTTTGTTGAATGAGCAAATCTTCCTATAATTTCAGCAATCTTATCTCTCTCTTCTGGACTTAATTGATCTGTATATTTATAAGTTAATATTTCAACTAAAGATTCAATAATTGGTTCTAATGAATCTATACTTATTATATGTACTTTATAATTTGATATATTTATTAGGTTTTCTTTTATTTTTTCTATTGTGTTATGAGGAACTACTAAATATATTGATTTTCTTACATCTTTTTCTTTTGTATATTTTTCTACTTCTTTTGCTTGATTTCTAATATATATAGGAAAATTATCTAAATTATCGTTTGCTGGAGATTTTGCATCAAATATAACATATTGATCTCCAATTTTTATAGTATTATCTGGTTTTCCTTTAAATTCTACTTTTTCTTTAGATAAATATTCTAAATGATTTCTTTCACATATTAATTTTATTTTATCTTCTACATTTTGTTCATGGTTTTTCCATGTTTTTTTCATTTCTTCGTAATATTTTTCTTTTTCTTCATCTCTTTCTTTTTGAAGTCTTAATCTATCTTCTTTTACTTGTTCTTGAGCTTTATTTAATTGTTCTATGTTTTTTATATATTCTTTTTGTTCTCTTTCTTTTATACTTTCATATTCAGCTATTGTTTTTATGTTTTCTTTATCTTTGTTATGTAGTTGTTTAATTTCAGATTGTAGTTCTGTTTTTTCAAATTCTATTTTTTCAACAGCTTTTTTTAGATCAATTTCTATTGTTTTTTCAATTAAACTAAATTCTTTGTAAGCTTCATAGCTTAATTCTCTTATTTTACTCCATGAAAAGATTCTTTCAAAGAAGCCTATTGTTTTTATTTTTTCTAAAAGTTGTTCTAAGTTTTCAAAGTTTTGTTCTTTTTTCATATTTTCACCATTTGTAATAAATTACAATTATAATCTTAAATCTCTTAATTTGTTTTCATCATCTATTCCATAATATTCATCTAATATTCTATATACTTTATCTACAGCCTCATCTAAAGAAAAACATAACCATGTATAATTAGAAATTACCCTATTATTAACTAATTCTTCTGTAAAATAAAACTCAGAAGTTAAAATCCAGTTAATTAAATTAGCTTGTTTTTCATTAATAGAAGGAACAATTAAAGAAAAATAACCTTCTTTTAAAGGAGTTATAATTACACTTCCATTACCAAAACTAAACTCTGAAATTAAATTGTCAGAAACTAAAGAATTATACAATCTTTTTTTAATAATATTTTTTATTTTTTCTTCACCAGATTTTGATTTATAATAATCATTTTGATTATTAAATTCTCCAATTAATTCACACATATAATTATAATATCTTTTCTGAACGTTTTTATTTAATATTATATTATTTTGTAAATTATTTGCAACTTCATCCCAATAGTCTTCAGCAGATCTTTTAAATTTAATATTTAAAAAACCTTTTTTCTCTTTTGTATCTTCAAACAATTGAATATGTTTTAATCTATCTTCTTTACTAGTACCATTTATTTGAAGTTCAGTTCTAATAAATGTTGCAAACCAATTATTAAAATTAGAATAAAGTTCTTCATTTGAAATTGATTTACCTAGTAAAGGATAAATAACCATTTCTGAAATTCTTTGTCTATATAATTCAGAAATTGAAATTGGTTTAAAATCTATACTTGAAATTAACTTTTCTTTCAATAAACTAGGAGTTAAAGTTAAATTAAATAAATTAGAAATAACATCATCATCCCATATTTCTATATCAAATTCATTTGCAAGTTTAATATCAGAAGGTTTTGCTTTTAAACCAGCAATAGCAATAATTACCTTACTTGCATTTATAATTTGATTTTTACTATTCCATTGATGAATTAAATTTCTAATAGTCATTGAACTATTTTGATAATTTTTACATTCAATAATAATATATCTATCACCTATTTTTGCAAGAATATCTATTTCGTATTTAGCAACAAAAACATTTTTTTGAGTTTCAAAACCAGCTGTTTTAAATATAAACTCAATAGCTTTTTCTAAAGCTGCACCTTTATCTTTAGTTGTTTCGGTTTCATTATTATTTATATTATCATCCATACATATCCCCTATCTTCTAATTTTGTGTTTTGCAATAATTATATTAACATCTTCTTCTTTTTTTTCATCTTTTATTTTTTCTTTTTTTAAAACATTATTATTAATATTTGAATTATAATAATTTAAATAAAAGTTATTTCCACGCAAAAGAACAGTTATTAAAGTAACTATCCAAAATAATAAAGGTAAATATAAAACAATTGAAAAACCAAATCCAAACAAAAGGCCCAATGTATAAAAGATAATTTGAATTAAAGCATGATTAGAATCTTTTTTCCAAGTATAAATAAAAGAATATGGCCCAAAAAATACTGCTAAAATTATTGCTGTTGATTTTATTTTTTGGTTAACAATTAATTTTTTATCAGTAGTCATAATATCACCTTTTATTTAATTTAAAATATATTTTTGTTATTAATAATCATTAATCCCAAAGAGGTATATTAAAAACATTTTACCGTCTTCTGTTTTCATTTTCAGTTGGTTACTATTACTAACCGACTCATTTCCTTCAAATTTAAATTTATTAAACACTCATTCTTTCCTCTTCGGGCAGTAAAACTTATACCCGCAATACTTACATTTATCCTTGCTTACAGCAACCTCAAAGTCACTCTCATAATCTTTTTCAGTAAATGAAAAAATCTATTTTAAACTAACATTCATATTTTCAATTAATGCTTTAAAAGTTACACATCTATTTTTAGGAATTGCTCCTCCAATCCATCCTTTAGATTTTTTTATATTTTTCTTTTTACAAATACCTGGTAAAGTTATAGGATCGTCTAAAAAATAATAAGTTTGATCTTTTGACTTATCATCTTCATTTAAAGATAATTTTATTCCTAAAACCCACTTTTCAATTAATTTTGTTTTTGAATTTGATTCTAACTCAGAAAATTTAAGAAAAACGTTAAGATCATTAATAATATCGTCTTTATTTGAATTTGCAGTTATAGTTAAAACACCTAAAATTTTGGATACAAACTTAATACCTTCAAACACATGATTTCCTTTAGTAAAATAAGGTGCAAAATATAATGGATTTCCTGCAGACTCAGGCCGCCTATAGATATTATATTCTAAAAAACGTTTTATTTCTATAGCTACACCTAAATCTTGAACTAAAATTTCTTTTATATAATTATTCATATTATAACCACCTTCAATATATTTTTTTACATCTATAATTAATTTATTTTTCTTAAATTTACTATCATATATATCTGAAAAAACATCTAGCCAAACTAGTTTATAAATTTTGATATTCTCTAATAATAAAAAATCCAATTTAAATGTTTCTAAATTACTTGTAATAAAAACCATAATTTTAATCTTATCTTTTGAATCTTTTAAAATATCTAAATATTTACTTCTTTGTTCTTTAACTTTATTTTTATTTATTTTACATTCTATAACTACATGATATTTAGTTGTGTCTTCTTTTTGCCCAAATATTTCAATGTCAGTAATGCCCTCACGTCTCTTTTTTTGAATTTCAATTTTGACAGTCTTATAATTAGATAAAGAATTTCTTATATTTAATCCAACCCGTTTTAAAAAATTAAAATAGAAACTCCTGTTATTAGATAAAATGTAGGTAAAAACTTTGGATAATGCATTTTCATTATAACCTAATAAATCAAATACTGTTTTATGTGTTTTAGTAAAATATTCTTTTTTAAAAATATTATTTTCATTTATTATTATTTTATTTTGTTTTAATTTCATTTTATCACATTCATTCTTTCCACTTCGGGCAGTAAAATTTATACCCGCAATACTTACATTTATCCTTGCTTTTCGCAACCTCAAAGTCACTCTCATAATCCTTTTCAATAGAGTGGCAGATGTCCAAGATTTCGCGCCTTAACTCTGTGAGAGTGAAGTTTGAACGCTTATCGCAGCCTAAGGAGGAGGTGACTTGATCTTGATTGTTGTTGTCAACAATCATCTCCACAGGTGACTCAAGCTTTAAAAGATCCAAGACAAGGCGGTTTACCTTATACCCCTGAGAAAGAAGCCCAAGAGCATAGATACCAAGCTGCATCTTTCTTTTCTCAGGAGGAATAGGTTTTTTGTTTGTCTTGTAATCAATAATATCCACAAAACCTTCGAGAGGAGAAGGAAGATGGTCAACTCTATCTACTTTTCCATAAATCTTATAACCCTCAAGAGAAAGATTAATATCAATCTCAGTATCCACTCTTAAAAGAGAAGAAAGCTTCTCCTTGTTTCTTTCCAAAAACACCTTACAAAGCTCAAGAGTCTCTTTATGGTCTTTTTCAGAAATCTTTCCTGAAAATTCATTTTTTAAAAGCTCTTTTGAAAGAGTTTGAATATCCTCAAAAGAAGAAAGCTTATTCTTTATGAAAAGCTCTAAGATCCTATGAAGATAACTTCCCTTAGAAAGAGCAGAACCAGAACCCTCTTCTTCATCCACTTCATCAAACTCACCAATAGCTGGCATTCTATATATATTTTTAATTTCAAATAGTTTAGGGCAATGCATATAGTCCATGATTGAAGAAGGACTAAATGTAAATTCTTCTTTATTAAACTTAATTGAGTTTTTATTTTCTTGATATTTAATAACATCTTTAGATAGTTCTTCTTTATCAATAACAACATTGTTTATTGTTTCTTGAATATCTAAGGTATTGCTTCTTACTGCAAAATATTTACTTAGTCTTAAGACAAGAGAGTTAAGGTCATCTGAATCAAGAGAATCTATCAATTGCTCTTTTAACAATGATTTATATTTTTCAGACTTTGAGCTTGGAGCAATTATTGTTGAAAGAGTATCAGTGTCCTCAGTATAAGTAATATTTTCATTTGTTAAATAATTAATCTCATCTAAAAATACTGAATTTTTAGAAGAATTAGCTTCAGAGTTATAGGATTTTGCAAAAGTTAAGATTAAATCTTCTTCAGCTCTTGTAAATCCAACATAACAAAGACGTCTTTCATCATAAAGAAGTATTTCTTTTTCATAGGCCTTAAGAGAATCAGCTATTGCTTTTTCTAATTTTTCAGGAGAAAGCTCTTTATTTATCTCTTTTACTCTTTCAATCTCTTTTTTTCTATCTTCAATTAATTCCTTTGGAATTAATGGTTCATTATGTGTTCTATCTATTGGAAATCTTTTTTCAGCTAGGTTACTTAAAATAACTTTCTTAAACTGAAGTCCTTTACATGCATGTATTGTCATTAATCTAACAGCATTAAGGTTTGATACTTTACTTGAATCTATGTTTACTTCAAGTTTATCAAGAATTTCTAAATATTCAATAAATGAAAATAAGTCTTTATCATGAAATTCATAGTAGTTTTTTGTAATTTCATAAAAGCTTTTTAAATTAAGTAAATGTTCTGTGTTTTCAATAGTTCGCTTATAAGTAAACCTTCTGTTAAGACCAGTAATCTCAAAGATGTCTAAAACAAGAGAAGGTAGTGGTTTATTTGAAATTTTTGTTAAAGAAGTTAACTTTTCAACCACCCTTTTAACTATTTTTCCTCCTCTTTCACTTAAAAGAACAGATGATTCTAGTAATGCTTGGTCAATTGATAGGTTTTCATTCCTTTTTGATTTTAAAAATCTTCCAATCTTAATTGAGTCTTCTGGTTCTAGAGTGTTTTCATAGTGGAAAAGATACCACCATGCTTGTTCACCAGTTGCTGTTCTGTTAATTAAGTTGTTTAATATTGATAGATAAGAAACAACTGTTTTAATCTCAGCATATTCTAAGAGATTTGTTTTACCTGCATAGGTAAAAGGTATTTTTTTAAGCTCTAAGGCTTGTTTTATAACTTCAGCTTGTTTATGTGTTCTTATTAAAACTGCTATTTGGTTTAAAGGAGTGTTATTTTCAATTTCTTTTTCAACTTCATCAGAAATAAACCTTGCTTCCTCATATTGATCATTAAAAGAAAAGACTTTTACTTTGTCTCCCTCTCTATCTTCTGCATTTTGAACTTTTTGACATTCGTTTGAGTCTTTTTCAAAGTTATTTTTTATTAGGTCATATGCTATGTTTAGAACTGTGTTTGGAGATCTATAAGACTTTGTTAAATTAAAAACATCTGTTTCTTTAACAACTTTAAAATTTTCTTCAAAATTTTTAAAACTATCTTTATAAGCTCCTCTAAAACCATAGATTGATTGATTTAAGTCTCCAACAACAGTTATGTTTCTATGCTCTGCTATATATTTTATTAAATCAAACTGTAGTTTGTTTGTATCTTGAAATTCATCTACAAAAACATATTTGTATTGTTCTGTGTATTTAGAGGATCCATTTATTGTAAAGTATTCTAAGACTAGTTTATTTAAGTCTCCATAATCTAGATAATTCTTTTCACGTTTAAAAGTTTCATATTTTTCCCAAGTTTCTATAAATTTATTAAATTTTATATAATCATCATAAGTACTAATAAAGCTTTTTAGTTCTTTTTTATATTCCTTTGATGATTTTCTTACATCTTTATCATCATGTTTAACTTCTTTAAAAATAGTTCTTATTTCTTTTTGTTTTTCTAAATAGAATTGTTCTAGAGAGTCAATAGTTGTAGATTCTAATAGTTTTTTTAAAAGATTGTTTTCAATGTATTCTTTTAGAGCCTCTATAGTTATTCCAAAATCTTTACAGTTTTGGATGGTGTTTATATATCTATTAGAGTAATAAGGTAAGATACCAAAGTATTTTGTAACTATTATCTTTGAGTCTTCTGGTAGGATTATCTTAAAATCTGGATTTATTTTAAAAAAGTCAGAGTTTTCTTTTATAATCTCTGAGCAAAAAGAATGAAAGGTCTTTATTGTTAAAAAATTAGCTTTATTTGAAATATCTTCAAATACTTTCTTTTTAAGGTTGTTTGTAGCTTCGTTTGAAAAGGTTAGACAAAGGATTTCTTCTGGTTTGTATAGGTTATTATCTACAATATACTTTATCTTTTGTCTTATAGTGAAGGTTTTTCCAGTACCTGCTCCTGCTAAAATGATACATGGTCCTTTTACTTTCTTAATTGCGTTCTCTTGTTCTATGTTTTGGCTCATTTTTTATTACTCTTTTTTTCTTATTTATTAATACAATTACTTTAAAAGATTCTTTTTATCTAAATTATTGTCTTTTGACAATACTTTTTTACCAGTCTCTTTTTCAAGCTCTAATCTTGCTTTTTTAGATATATTTCCTCCTTTTTTAGAAGCAATTTTCAAATTATTAAATCCTTTTATATTTTGTGTTTGTGTAATCTCAGTTGTAGCTCTTTCTCCAAGCATTGAAAAAATTAACTCTAAATCAGTCATATGATCTCTTAAATTAATTTTAGATTGTTTAGGTATATTTTTTATAACTTTATGTTTTTTTATTGGTATATCAAATATTGCAGTATGAATTTCATTTGTAAGTATAGCAAAATCTTTTTTTTCTTCTATACCTCTTTTTTTCCATTCATTAGTTAATTCTTGCCTAATTGCAATACCTCTTAGTCTTTTATCAATCCAGTCTTTAGGGTACCCTTTTAATTCATAATATTCTTTAACTCTATTTTGTGCAAGTTCAGGGTTTTCTATTTCATCAATTCTTTCCTGTCCTAGTTGTGCAAGCCATAATTTGAAAGGTTCTGCTCTTTTTGAAGGAATTGACTGAATTATTCTGAAAATTGACTTGGTGTTAGCACAATTCATATTTTGCCTTCCACCTTTAGTCTTAACTTCAAGGGTACGTACAAATTGTACCCACCCTTGTTTTAAAAATTCATCTCTTGATTTTAATTTTTGAATATATTGCTTAGGGTCATTACTTTCAGTTAATGCATAGATAATATCTTCAATAACATAATACCAATCATCATTAAACCAAGTTCGTCTAATTTTTTTATCTTCAAAAACAATTAATTTATTATTATCCATAATTTTCAATTTTTTATTTTTTTATTTTAATTGCACATATATTTGATTGTATAAGATTTAATTTGTGTTTATTTAAATATACTTTACATCTATATCTTTTAATTACTTACTTTTTTTAGATAATCCTGTCCTTTTTCTGTAATTAAGTATTTTTGATTTGGACTTTTTGGTTTTTCAGGAATTGTTAAGGAGATTAGTTTATTTTTAATTAATTCAGAGATTATTTTCTTTAGTCCACCAGATCTTGACTTTTGACCTATTTTAGTTACTAACTCAGATATTGATAAAGAACCTTTTTTTAAATAAACTAAAACTTGGGCCTTAACTTGGGCCTTAACTTGGGCCTTAACTTGGGCCTTAACTTGCTGGGTTGCTTGGGCTAAATTTACATTTTGTTTAAATTTAGGATGCAATTTAATTCTTGTAATAAACTGAACCCTATCTTCATCTGTTATAAATATAGGTTTAGGTGAACCATTATTTTTAAGAGCATTTTTAATTTTTCTAAATCCTGTATTCTTTCCTTCAGTTAAGTTATATTCTTTTAAAAATTCACCAATTCTTCTGTTTCTATATCTTCTTGAAATTACAACTTCATTATTAATATTATCTTTATTTAATGGAGGAAGAGGTCCAGGACAAGAAACTATATCTATTCTATCAAGCTCAACTCTTATTTCAACAGGCACATTCTCGTCATAACTTTTATGATAAACAGCATTAACTAAAGCTTCTTTTATAGCTTGATATGGATATGAAAAATATCTTAAACTTTTTGCTTGTCCATCTATTTTTTCAACTCTTTCACTAATAACTTTATTTTTTATATACTCTAAAGAATTTTGTATCTGTGAGATTATATCTCCAGTAAACTTTTTTTCTTCAAATTTATCTCCTATTTCATCAAAGAAAATAATTGTTTCAATAAAAGGAGTTTCAATAAATTTTTCAGGAGTTTTACAAAACATTAATAGACCAATATTTTTTGGTTTTAAATATTCTTTAGAACCATCAATTATATTTAAGCTTTTACAAATATCTATTTTAGATAATTCTTTTAGATTTAAGTTTGTTTCTTTTAAGTATTTATTTATTAAAGAATCATCTAAATCATCAATATTTGCCTTATGATTAATCCTGTCATCAAAAGGAATAACACTTAAGTTAATTAACTCTATTTCTTCTTTATGATTTGCAACAACTGTACAAGGACCATGCCTTATATATAATTTATAATTATAAGGTTTTACTAAAGATTTTGGAGCTTTATAAGGCCTTTCAAGACCACCAGGGCAATATAAAATTAGTATATGTTTGTTATTATATTCAAAAGGTTCAATAACTGGAAAATAAGTAGGTTGTATTTTGTTACAAAGTTCAATTATTTTTTTTGAAATTGAATCTATTTCTGATTTATTAACACCTTCAACTTCTTTATTATCATTTACTCCAATTAAAATATAACCTCCACCCCAATTATTAAAATCATTTGCAAAAGCTGTAATGGTATGTATGATTAATTCAGGATTATAACCTTTTTTAAGCTCTAGTCTTTCTTTTTCAACTAAATCTGATTCTAATAACTTTTTTGGGTTTATTGGAAGTTTCATTTATAATTACCTTATATAATATATCATATAAAAATCTATTTAAACCTCTTTAGGATATATCACTCCTACTAGATAATCATTAAAATAAGTATCACACACTCTTTTTATATCCTCAGAAGAAACCTTTTCAATTAATTCTAGTCTTTTTTTATAGGATTCTTCAGAACCAAAAAGTTCATTGTTAATAACTAAGGATTCTATGATAAAAGGATATTTTTTAATAGAGTTATAATTCTTTTTCATTTTTCTTTTAACATAGTTTAATTCTTTTTTAGATATTGTTTTTAATTTTTCAAGTTCTTTAAAGATTGACTCTTTTAAAAAATCAATTTTATCAGGTTCAACTGTTGTGTTTATAGATAAATAACCGGATTCTTGGTAAGTTGTTTGAATGGTATTAATATGATAGGTAAGACCTAAGTTTTGTCTTATACTCTCAAGTAAGTTTATTTCTTTTCCATAATCTAATAAATAATCAATAATTTCAAAGACAGGATAGTCTTTATCAAAATAATTTACAGCTTTAAAGACTAAACCAAAGTGTGTTGCTAAAACCCCTTCACTAAGACTAAATTGATGAATTCCTTTAAAGGTTGGTATTTTAAGTTCTCTTTTGATAGGTTCTTTTTCTTCTAAAGTAAAATATTTTTCAATTAATTTTTCTGGTTCTGTTAGATTACCAGTAACACTTATTATCATGTTGTTTGAAAAATAATGTTTTTCATAAAAAGAAACTAAATCTTCCCTTGTAAAAGAGCTTATGTTTTCAAAGGTACCTATTGGAAGATATGAAAGATTAGTATCTTTAAAAATAAAAGAATGTATTTTCTTATCTAAAATTACTTTAGGATCATCTAATCCTCTTTTATATTCATCTAAAATAACATTTCTTTCTCTTTCTATTTCTGCTTTATCAAAACTTGGATTTTGAACAACATCTAAAAGAATTTTTAAAAGTTTTTCATAATGTCTTTTAGGACCAAAGATACTATAACAAGTTCTTTTAATAGAAGTATAGGCATTATAGGTTGCATCAAGATCTTTTATTTTTTGTCTTATTTCAAAACCAGTGTGGTTTTTTGTTCCTTGCCAGAGCATATGTTCAATAAAATGAGAGATTCCTCTAGTATTTTCAGTTTCATCAAAAGAACCTACCTTTACATATAGGTTTATGACTATGTCATTTGATTTGTTTTTAACATGCACGAACCTTAGGTTGTTTTTAATGGTTTTTTTAATTACTTCTGACTTCATATTTTATTCTCCTTTTATTTAATTTTTTTTTTTTAAACTATTTTAAAAGTATCTGTAATTCTTTAGGGTTATTTTTAATTAAATTAAATATTTTTTTTTTACTTTCAAATAAACCATTTAGATAATTTGCTGCAGCTATATTTAGTTCCTCACAACTTAAACAATTTTCAAGATTATTTACTCTATTGTAATCATCTATATATATAGTTAAATCTGCTTTTTTTGTTTTTTCTTTAACAATATCATAAAATTCTTTTTCAATTTTTTTTGGGTCTATATTAATTTTTTCTTTAGAAAAATTATATAATAGATTTGGGGGCATTACAATAACACACATGTTTAAAGATTTATTACTAGAAAAACTATTTGGTTTTGTTGCTTCTTCTAAAACTTTATCTAAGTAACTTAGAAAATGAAGATCTAAATTTTTTAAAGAATCTTCTTTTGTGTCTAAATAGTTTTCTTTGATTTTAAAATCATTTTTTTTAAAATAAGGGGTTATAAAAACTCCTAAAAAAATATTGACTTGTCCTTTAAAAGAAGCATTTAGATCAAATAAAGTGTTTTCGAGATTAAAGTTATTTTCTAGATGATCTCTATGGAAAATAAAATCAAAATTGTTTTCTTTTTCAGATATATGTATATTTATTGAACAAGATTCAATTCTGTTAAGAGAAAAAACTATTTTTGAAAATTCTGATCTATTAAGATCAAGGTCAGAAAGTATATTTATAGCAGGTATGCCGAGAGAAAAGATCTTTATTTTGTTTAATTCTATATATTTATCCATTTATTAACACATTTTCTTTTAATTATATATTTTTAGATAAAATTATTACATTCACTTTTTTCTGAACAGATATATAATAAATAGTACAGAATAGTTTAAAAAGGGTTTGTCAAAAATTAAACAGATACACTTAATTTTGAACAAAGCTTTAAAAAAATACATTTAAAAAGTAAACTTATAACATATATTATTAGTGAAAAGACTATGAAAAAAATACTTTTAACAAATACTTACTCATTTACTCCAATGGTTGGAGCTATTACAAGAATTGGTCCAGATGTAATATATTTAATAATGGACAAACAATCAGACGATACTCAAAAACAAACTAAAGAAAAACTAAAAAATACCTTTAAACATATAGAATTTAAAGAAATTAAAACAACTCTTTATGAAGTTTATGAGATTGCAAAGGAAATTATTATAAATATTGATAAAATCTATAAAGAAGAAGAAAATGAAATATATGTAGATATTACTTCTGGTAGAAAACCTAAATCTATAGGTATAATGCTAGGATGTTATGCTAGAAGTAATAAAATTAAAGAAATCTTATATTTTACTTCTGAAATTAACCAAATGGTTGTTGTTCCAAAGCTTTCTTTTGATATTAGTAAAAAGGCTTATGATCTTTTAGAAGAAATTTCAAAAAAAGATATAACTCTTCCAGAGCTTGCAAATTCAGATAAACTTAATCTTGGAAGAACTGCAATTTATAACAACATTAGAGATTTTAAAGAAAAAGGTCTTATTGAAGAAAAGAATGGTTTTCTTTATCTTACAGATTATGGAAAGCTTCTTTTGCTTTAAAAAGAGATATTCCATCTTAAAAAGTAATATATATATTCCTTTCTTTTCTATATACTAAATATGATTTCAGGAAATATATTTTCATATTTAATTAATAATAAATTGTTACTTAATGTAGTGCCTTCAAAAGGACCTATTATTATTACATTTCTTTTATTTACAATAATCGCATATTTATTATTATTATTAATTAGATATGCATATAGAAAACTAAAAAGAACAAAAAATGCTATTTAATTATATAATATATTTACTATTAGTTTTATTACTAACTATTAGTATAGAATTTATTGTAGCAATAGCTTTTTTTCCAAAAGTAAAAAATTTATTAAAAATCATAATTTTAATAAATATTATTACAAATCCTATATTAAATCACATACTTAATTTTATTAAATACAATTCATATTACATATATATAGAAGTATTTCTAGAAATAGTTGTAGTTATTATAGAATGGAGACTTTTATATATGGTTTTTAAAAAAGAGAATCTTAAGTTATTTCTATTATCTCTTACAATGAACACAGTATCGTATATAATAGGATTAATAATATTTTAAATAATTAATAGAAACAGTTTTCTTTTCCTAACAGATTATGGTAAGCTTCTTTTATTATAACTAAAATACATAATATTAAAGCCTGCATAGCTTTAAATCTTTATTTAAACACATTATTATAGACTTGTTTCTAAATTTAAAAAAATATTTATTATCAGGTCTAAATTCGTACTTTTTATTTAAATATTTACTAAAATAATATATAGTTATGTTTAAAATAATTAGATTTAAAAACTATATGTATATATAAATTAATTATAGAATATAACATAATTAAATAAAGGAGGATTGATTATATGGAACTAATAGACAAAAATAACGAAAAATACCGATTTGACCATCCTAATTGGGGGGATAATTGGGGAACTAATCATGGTGGTTGGAATGGTGATGGTTGGACAGATAAATGGGATAATAATAATAAATAAAACAATTTATTAAAAAATAAAATATGATAAAATGATTTTACATATTAATAACCAAGTAGGTTATAACAATTGGAAAGGAAATGTATGGGACAACGAAGCTCCTAGTCCATGGAGTGGAGACTGTTGGCCAGATAACAATTATAGTGACTCTTGGATAGATAGTTCTCCTTAAATTGTTAAAACTAAATAGATAGGGATATATTTGATAAATAAAACAAATTGTACTGTTGTATCTAATAATAACTATAGAAAACTAATTAATTGTAATAACTATTTTGAAATATTTCCTATAAACAATGAACTAAATGATATAGATAAAAAATATCCATTAGCTAAAAAAGATCAATCATTTGAAGATTCTAATTTTTTTACAATAGTTATAGAAATGACTAGAAAATGCCCAGTAAATTGTAAATATTGTTTTATAACTTCTATTAATGAAAAAGAAAAATTATCATTAAAAAGTAATAATTGGAACAATTTACTAAAACTAATTGATAGTGTTGAAAAACAGCCCCACAAATTTGATTTTTGTTTTCATGGTGGAGAACCATTATTAGAATTTGATTTAATCAAAAAAACTATAGAAGAAATTAAAAAAAGAAATTTAAATGATAAAATCAAATTTAGTTTACAAACAAGTGGATTTAACTTAAATAAAGATAATTTAGAATATTTATTAAAAAACAATGTATCTATAGGAATTAGTGTTGATTCAATAGATAAAACCGCAAGAGATCCTAAATATGCATTAGAAGCATTAGATTTATATAAATCATTAAACAGAAGTTGTGGAGTAATAATAGTTGTAAATAAAACTAATCAAAAAAAATTATATAAAACTTATAAAAAATTAGTAGATTATTATAAAGTTAAAGGAATATTGTTTAATTTAATGATATCAGACAAGACTGAGTTTAAACCTAATTTAAAAATAATTAATAAAGAAATTGAAAAAATATTAAAAGATTATACCTCTAAAGAACTAAAAATTTCAATAGAACCATTAAAGTCCTTTTCTGAAAGAATTTTAGGGTACAATTCAGCATTATGTTACGACTTAGGTTGTGGTGCATTTAAAAGAATAGTATCTTATTCTGTAGATGGAAATTTTTATGGTTGTGATACATTTGTAGATCAAGAAAAATTTAAAGTTAACGAATTTAATATTACAAAATTCAATACCAAAAGAGTTGACATATTGAATTTAGTTAAAAATATGAAAAAATATCTAAAATGCAATGAATGTAAATATAATTATTTTTGTAGAGTTCCTTGTATAGGTAAATTAAATATATATAATAATTCAAAAGAAATTATTAAATTAGCTTGTGATTATAATAAAATGTGGATAGATCACTTTCTAAAATATATTTTAAAAAACCCTAATAATTTAAACTTATTTCATAATAATAATCCTAAAAGAAAAATATCTGAAAATGACTTATTTTACCTTGTTCCTGACAACAATTTTATTTATGAAAATAATAATCAAAATTTATTAGAAATGGATTATATTAAAAAGAGTATTTTCAAACCAAATAACCTTCTTAACATATTAAATAGTGTAGCAATAGCCAATGTACCAAAGTATTTTGGAATAGATAATAATTTTTTAATAAAAACAAAAATTAATGACAGCGAATATATATTTACGGATTCTAAACCTTATTCAAAAAATATTGAGTATTATTTTAATAAGCTTAATATCAATTTGTATGAATTTAATAAAAATATTGAAATAATTAGATTAAATTTAGATTATTATATATCAAAAATGAAGTTTTCATTTATATCAAATTCAAATGATTTTTTAGAAGATTATACCAACTATATGAGTACATATTATATTTTTTTAATTATATATCACAAAATTGAAAGAAAAATAGAATATGATAGTCTAGAAGATGTAAGACCACTAAATCCTACATTTTATAATAGTGTAGTAGAAGACACTTATTTTTCAAAATATTTTTCAAATAAAAAAATATTAAAATCAGATAAAATTAAAATAATTAAACACAGAGTAAATGAAATTAAAAAGAAACCATCTAAATATTATTTATATAATTTAATTGACTTTTTATCTTATTATTTAGATTCATATTATGTATTTGCAAAATTATTAATTGAATTTATAGACAAAAATAATCCTTCTAAAGAAAATGTTTCAATAATGATCGATAATTTTAAATTTAATATAATTAAAGATACAAATTTAACCGATTCATATAAAGTATATAATAATCTTAAATATTACATGTTAGAGGACGAAGATAGTAAATTAACATATTATTATAATATTAGTAAAATTGAAAATAAAATACTATATGATATTAGTTATATAATTAAAAACTACCCTCGCATTCCTTTAAATACGTTAGAAATTCAAAGTGATTTAAATGTTAAATGAACTTAAAGGTGTTGTTGCATCAAAAAATAAAAATAAAATAATAGAAGGAGAAGTATTTTTATCCAATTATTTTAATAAAGAATATAATACTGAAGCAATAAAAGGAAAAATATTGGTTTGTATAAGAACCGATTATGGAAATATAGAACTATTAAAAAATTTTAAAGCCATAGTTACAGAATATGGGGGTATTTTAAGTCATGCAGCAATAATATCAAGAGAATTTAAAATTCCTTGCATAGTAGGAATAAAAGATGTTACAAAAATATTAAAATCAAGTCAAAAAATTTCATTAGATTTTGAAAAAGGAATTATAAAAATTTAAAAACAACTTTTAAACATTTACCCAAATAACACAACCTTTCTTATGAGCATAAGGCTTTGGAGAAGAATATCTTTTGATATCAGACAATACCCAAGCATGAGGATTATTATATTTTAAATCTAAAACATCTTCTCTCTTTATTTGATGTTTTTCTAAGTTTTTAAGTAAAATATCTTTGTTAATTTTTATTGAATCTTTAATAATACATTCGCCATATACTTTTTTTGTGCCACTCATAATAAGAGTAATTCTTTCACCAATCTTTGAAGTATTAAAGTTTCTTATCTCCCAAGTCTTTTTTCCTTCTAAGATTAAATTTAACCATTTTTCTTTAATTATAAGGCCTTTCATAAAAGATATTAATATTTCAAAAGGCTTTTAAACTCTTTTATGTAGTAATTAAATAATAAAAACTAAAAAATAACTTCTAAAAGATATGAATAAAAAAATTAAATTAAGAATAATAGAAGAAATATCAAATTCTCTACTTTACCTTAACATGCAAGGCATAAAAACACAATATCCAATAAACATATACTATGTTCAACCAAACCTTAACCTTTTTAGAGAAGATATCTTTATATCTATTAAAAAAAACATAAACAACTACTCAGAAATAACCTTATTATCTTTTCTACAATTATTTATAGATAGAAAAATAAACTGCCCTAAAGAGATATTTAACCTTATTTTAGATAAAATTATAGAAAAAAGAAAAGATCCAACTTTAAAAGAATCTTTAGATCTAAGTTATAAAAAGAAAATAAATCTTAAAGATTTTAAAAAACTAAACAATTATAAGAAAAACATTCTTTATAGTGAAATATCAATAGATGTAAATTATCCTATATTTAGAGGTTTTGGATATAACTTTTATACTATTAAAAATAGATTTTATAAAGAATATCTTCTACCTAATGGGAAATTTATATATTCTGCAGAAATTATTAAAAAACCAGAATTTTTAATAACAGGACATACAAAAGAACAAGGTATTTTAAAAAACTATAAATATTTAGGAAACTTACCAAAAGAACCTAATTTTCCAAAATTAAAAACTAAAAAAGATAAAATAAAATATACAGTAGATATAATATTAAAAAATATAGGACTTGAGAGTAAAATAGATAAAAAAGATATAATACTTTTAAAAAAACCAAAATATTTTAATAAAAAGTTAAATCAAGAACAACAATTAAATCTAAAAGAAAGAATATTTAAATCTTTAAAAGAAAGATTTTTATAAAAAGGTGATAATTATTGAAACTTTAATAAACGGAAGAATAGAAGGAATAATTAAGATTATTAAAACTGAAAAAGATCTTAAGAATATTAAAAATAAAGTCATAGTTATAAAAGAAATACCTTTAGAAATTTTACCAAAACTTCATCAAGTAAAAGGAATTATTGTTGAAAAAGGAAGTAAACTTTCTCATATTTCTATTTTTTTAAGAGAAATTCAAATTCCTATGGTAAAGATTAATGGAGCTTTAAAAAAATACAAAGATAATGAAAAAGTAATAATATAATTATTTTTCAATAACTTTCCAATATCCTGCTTTGTCTGAACCTATTCTTTTTATCTTCTTTTGCTCTTTTAATATTTTTAAATATCTTTCAATAGTCTTTGTACTTAAATTAAATTCTGTTGCCATTTGAGCATAAGTAACTTTATTATTAGCTTTAATTAATTTTAATATTTTTACACCGACATTTACACCGACATTTACACCGACATTTACAGTGTCTTTTACAGGTGCATTTACACCAACATTCATAATAGATTCTATTGATTTTTGTCTTTTAAAAATAATACAAAACCAATCAGTATCTATATTAAACTTAACACTTGGAAAAAGTTTTTTTATTCTTTTAATACCAGAACCAATCTTTTCAATAAACTCTGTTCTTTGTATACAACCTGCTAAAATAGGATTTCTTAATATACTTACTTTTCCAAAATCTTTAAGACTAAAAAGAAGTTTACCTGGATTTAATATTTCAACTCTATCTTCATATACTTCTACCAATATTCTTCCTTGAACAAAATAATCTCTATGAATCATAGCATTTAGTACTGCTTCCCTTAAAGCAGCCTCTGGTATTTCAGGGGTTTCAACTCTTCTTAAATTAATAATATCAGCCCGTGTTTTTGTATTTCTTAAAATAAATAACACAGCATTTTCAAAATTTGATAAAAAGTCAGATTCAAATACTTTTTTATCAAGCATAACAGCCTTAGTATCTCCTTGGTATAAAACACAACTAATATCTGCATTTAAAAAGAATTTAGTTATTCTTTTTGAAAATAATAATGCACAGGCATTGTTTGGAATATCATTTGTTAAAAGATTTAAATTTTTTAAAATATGCTCTTTTGATAGAGTTGTTAAAAATTTTGCTTTTTTTCTATATGTTAAAAATTTATTATTATCTATATCTTTAAAAGAAAATGAAGAAGTTTGTTTTTCAAAAGAAATTTTATTTACGTTTTGTAAAAAATCAATTATTTCATTTCTATTTAACTTTTGAGAATTAGAACCTTGTCTTATATAAAAAGAACCACCTACTAAATATGGTTTATCTTTTCCTAAAGGAACATATATTATACCAATAGTATCTATAATTTCAAAATGAACAACTAAAGCTGGATCTATGTTTCTTGCAATTGTTTGTATTTCAGAGGCTAATCTATTGTTTTTAGAAATACCTTTTATTTCTCCTTTATCTGTAACTCCTAAAAGAATTTTACCTCCATCTGAGTTTGCAAAAGCACAAATTGATTTTCCAATTTCTTTATGGTTTAAACTTTCTTTAAACTCAAGAGTATATCCTTCTCCTGTTTTTATAAGATCAAATAAATCATTTTTATCCATTTATATCATTATTTTTAAAATTATACTTTTCTTTTAATTATTAAAAATTATGTTTTTTTGGAAGGTAATCTATTTTATAATATATATTAGGACCTTAAAGCTAAATATGTATTTTGAAAGGGAGAGGGGTCGTGGCCGAGAAAAGAGCTTTATAATTAAAAGTTACTAAAATGCGCAATAACCTTGTAAAAAAACATCTAAAATGCGCAAATTTAAAAAAACTCTAAAGCCTTATAAATAGGGAGTCTTTAGGTTTTGGAGAAAGAGGCGTGAGAAATAATGCTAAAATGCGCAATAACCTTGTAAAAAAATAACTAAAATGCGCTGAATAAAATTAAAAAGTTATGTTTAATAAAAAGTAAAATTATTCTTCAAAAACCATAGTTATATACTTTGACTTAAAACCAAATTTCTTATAAAACCTTTCAAGAGAGGTAGGAGAATATAACTTTATCTTACTGTATTTTCTCTTATACTCTTCTAAAAACATAAAAATTAAGTTTTTTGAAATACCTTTCTTCCTATATTCTTTTAAAACAAAAATATTATCTAAAAATAAAACCTCTTCCTTATTCTGTTTTTTAATCTCTGTTGAAAGATAACCTATTATCTGTTTATTATCTATAGCAAGAAAAATAGAATAATTAGAATGGATTTTTAAAAATTGAGAATAAGTTAAAGGCTTCCACCAAGAAATCTCTTTGTTTGCTTGTTTATCTAAGTCTACAAGAAGCTTAAGATCTGTTTTTCTTGATTTTCTATATTCTATCATAAAAGATATTAATATTTCAAAAGGTTTTTTAAAAGTTATGTTTAATAAAAAGAAACAAATTAAAAATAATCTAAATCATGAGACTCAAAATCAATACCATATTTATCTTTTAAATACTCTCTAGAAATATTACTAGATTCTACTAATGTTTTTAATTTATTTTTTAAAGAATCTGGAATACTTATATTTTTTTTATTATTTTTGTATAATTTATCTAAACTACTTAGAATAGAATTAGAATTAACCTCTTTATCTAATTTTGCATGAAATTCTTTTAAACTAGAGTTAGAAACACCAACATCATATACTTTACTATCAGAAGAAAAAGTTTTACTATCTGAATGAACATGAATATTAGTTGGTTGTGGATCTGATTTATCAGCATGAACAAAAACTAAATTTCCATCAAGATTAAATTTACCTTCAGCAACAGAAATAATATTTTCAACAATAGAAGCTCTAATAACATCTAATTCTCTTTTTTTCATAGACCCTACTTCTATTTTATTTTTATATATCTTTCCACTAAATACATTTAAAACAGTACCATTATTTAAATGAACATGAGGTGTACCATGATATTTATTATGATCCACATCAAAAGCATGTACTCTATTTCCTTGAGATAATTTAGGACCATTAGTATCTATTTGTCTAATTTTAGTTCTTGATTTTTTAGTGGTTAAATTTATTAAAGGCATATAAATATCACTTCATAGTCTTATATACTATCTTTCCATTTACATAATGAATTTCAATATTATTTTTTGAAAGTGTTGAAAATAGATCTAAAAATATTTTAGAAGTATCTTTATCATAAGACATTTTAGATATTAGTTTTCTTTTTAGATTTAATTTTTTATCTTTACTTAATTTTTTAAATTTAATAGTCTTAGAAGAAGGTCTATTAGAAATAATTTTTTTTATTTCTTTTTTTTTAGTTATCTTTTTTTTAATTTCTTATTCTTAGAATTGTTATAAGTAATATTATTTTTTTTAATAACCATAATTAATCTATATTTCAAAAGGTTTTTTAAAAGTTATGTTTAATTTTAAAAAAATAAAATGGCTTTATTAAAAAAACATAAAGTAAAATATGTTTAAATATGTTTTGCAAAGAAGATATATATTATATATATAAAAAAAATATAAACAAATATGAAAATTTATGGCCTTAGAAAACTGGAACAAAGATTTAGAAAAAGAAATCATTGAATTTGAAATTAAAAATAAACTATTTAAGTTTAGAGAAGCAGAAGAAAAAGAAGTCTTTAGTATAGACACACCTCCTCCATACTTGAACAGACCAATACATATAGGACAAGCAACAACCTATGCAATCATGGACATGATTGCAAGATATAGAAGAAAGAAAAACTATAATGTTATTTTTCCTCTAGGACTTGACAGAAACGGACTTCCAATAGAGATGGAAGCTGAAAAAAAATATAACATGAATATTTTAACAACTCCAAGAGAAGAATATGTTGATAAATGTAGAGAAATTTTAATTGAATACTCTGGAGAAACACAAAGTAGTTTTAGAAAAATAGGAATTAGCTTTAATTCATATGAAGTAAATGAAGAAATAGGATCTGTATATGAAACAGATTCTCCAAAATACAGACAATTAACACAAAAAACATTTCTTCAACTTTATAAAAAAGGACTAATCTATGAAGATGAAAAAGTTGTAAATTATTGTCCAGGCTGTAAGACAACAATTGCAGATTCTGAAATTGATTATAAAGAAACAGAATCTTCATTTAATACAATTCTTTTCACAGTTAAAGAGACTGGAGAAAAAATACCAATAGCAACCACAAGACCAGAACTTATGTGCAGTATTGGTATGGTTATCTTTAACCCAGAAGATGAAAGATGGAAAAACTTAGATGGAAAAACAGCAGTAACTCCTTTATTTAACATAGAAGTTCCAATAAAAGCACACACTCTTGCAAAACAAGATAAAGGAACTGGACTTGTTATGATGTGTTCTGCAGGAGATTATTCAGATATTAGATTTTTTAGAGAACATGGTATTAAACCAATAATCTCAATTAACATAGACGGAACAATGAACAGTAATGCTAAAGAGTTTGAAGGTCTAAGAGTTAAGAAAGCAAGAGCACAGATAATTGAAACTTTAAAAGAAAAAGGCCTTGTAACTGAAGAAAAGAAAATACAACATAAGGTACCTATCTGTGAAAGAAGTAAAGATGAAGTTGAGTTTATTGCTCAAAGTGAATATTATTTAAAACAACTTGATTTTTTAGAAGATGTTAAAAAAATAGGAAATCAAATGAATTTTACAAATCCTGCAAGTAAAAAAATATTTGATGATTGGCTTAACACAGTTTCAACTGATTGGCCAATTTCAAGAAGAAGATATTATGCAACTGAAGTTCCTTTATGGTATTGTAAGGACTGTGGAGAAGTTATCTTAGGTTCTGAAGATAAATATCAACAACCATGGAAAGAATTTCCAGAAACAAAAACTTGTCCAAAATGTTCTTCTGAGAACATAGAAGGAGATAAAAGAGTTTTAGATACTTGGTTTGATTCTTCAAACACTCCTCTTTATATACATCATTTTGGAAGTGATTTTTTTAATAAACATCCAGTATGTTCTCTAAGACCACAAGGTAAAGAGATTGTTAGAACTTGGCTTTATTATACAGTTTTAAAAGCTTATTTAATGAATGGTGGAGTTATTTTTAAAGATGTATATATCCATCAACATATCTTAGATGGAAAAGGATTTAAAATGTCAAAATCTAAAGGAAACATTATTGATCCTCAAAAAATATTAGATAGTTATGGTGCTGAAAGCTTTAGGTTATGGGCTGTTACTGAAGGTAATTTAGATCAAAAAGATTTTATGTGTTCTGAACAGAATATTAAAGCTGAACAAAAAACATTAAATAAACTTTGGAATGTTTCAAAGTTTATAACTCAGTTTAAAAAGAATGATTCTGTTGACACTAAATTTACAGAACTTGATTTAACTTTAAGAAAAGAAATAAATGAGCTTGTAAAGCTTGCTGATAGAGATTATAATAGATATAATTTCCATATACCTATAGTTAAAGCAAAATATTTCTTAAACAATACTCTTTCTTCAAACTACTTAGAACTTGTTAAAAGTAGATGTTATAATGGAGAAGGAAGGTTTAAAGAGGAAGAAAAGAATGGAGCTATTGAGACTTTAAGATATGCTCTTGAGAAATTACTATACATTCTTTATCCAGTAATACCTTTTACAACAAATATTATTGTTAAAGAAATATATGGAAAAGATATTAATGAAATTCCTTTCCCTGAAGCTGAAGAGTTTAAAAGTAAGTTTACAATTGAGGATATTGAAACCTTAAACAACAGTATTTGGAAATATAAGAAAAATAATAATATTTCTCTAAAAGATTCTGTTGAAAAAGTTACTTTGCCTTTAAAGTATGAGATTATAAAGGATGATATTAAAGTTACTCATCATATTATAAACTTAGAGTTTAAAGAAGGAGAAGAAATTATTATTTAATTTCTTTTATAAATCTTATCCTGGACAAACTATTTTTATTAAATGTCCAGGGTAAAAAAATATCAATAATTTATTGTAACTACTCTATGATATTTAATATTTTTTTCTAACTTAAGCATAGGATTTTGTGCCATTAACCACAAATAATCGTTTATTTTTCTTTGATCTATTTCTGTAATTAAATATAATTCATAGACTGCAATAATTGTATTTACTCTTAACTCAATTTCTTCAACAGAATTTTTTATAATAACTTCTTTAGCATTAATTTTATTTTCTAAAAAAGAAGAATATTTAAAAATACCTTCATTTCTAAAGACTTGTGGTAACTTATAATCAGCACAAGCTAAAATATTCTTTGGATCTTTTAATGGAGTTATATATTCATGAATGTCTGATAAAAGTAATTGTGCTCTTTTATAGAATTTTATATTTTTATTCATATAAAGAATAGCATCATTAAAGAAATCAAAATCTATAACTAACATCTCTAATAAATAATTAACATCTAATTCTTTTTTTTCCAAGAAATTTTCAAAATTTCCATTATATTTATCAACAAGAACAGAACCTAATTTTTTTAAAATATTTAATCTTTCATTAAATAAAGGTATTTCTATATTACCTCTTAAAATATACTCTAAATCTTCTTTTTTTAAATCTTTTAAATAATATGCATTTAAGATAGGAATTCCTTCTTCAATTGCTCTTCCAATAGAAGTAATCATTCCTTTTGCGCCTCCATATTGTTTACCATTATAATCAACCATCCACTTATCTTTTTCAATTGTCCAATAACAAAAACTAATTGAATTTAAAACTAATAAAAAATGTAACCTTTGATATTTATTTAAATTATATATATTAAAAGGAGCATCAACTAACCAATGTTTTAAATCCTTTGATTTTAATTGTTTAGAAAATTCTTTTAATTTATTAAAATCTATAGTAACATGTTTTGATTTTTTTGAAATTTCTATAAAATCTTGTATTCTGTCCATAATTAAACATTATTTTTAGTTAATTTATAATTTATGGCTTAAAATTGTCCAAAAAGAAAGTTTTAAATATATTTTAGTTAATAATTTATATATGAAAATAGATAAAATAGACCAAAAACTATTATATGAGCTTACTAATAATTCAAGAATACCTTTAACTAAATTATCAAAGAAATTAAGAATATCTAGAAAAATAACTAGCTACAGAATAGAAAAATTAAATAAAAATAATATAATTAATAATTTCACTACAGAGATTAATTATTCTAAATTAGGTTATATGGGTGCCGCAGTATTTATAAATATTAAAGCAAAAAAACAAAATGAATTTAAAGAATATTTAAATAAATGTAATTTTGTATCTTGGCTTGCAGAGCTATCAGGAATCTGGAGTTTTGGATTTTCAATTATAGGGAAAACAGAAAAAGAAATTGATAATAAATTTTTATCAATATATAAAAATTTTAAAGAAGATATTATCGATCATAGGTTTACATTACACAGAAAATCAACTTTTTATTATGAAAAATATTTTGGAAAAGTTATTGAAGAAAGAAAAAGAAAATATATAGATTACAAAATAGATTTAAAAGATAAACAAATTCTTAAAGAATTATCTAATAATTCAAGAATAGATTATGTAACATTAAGTAAAATAATGAAAATATCTCCTCCTGCTGTAAGAACAAGAATAAAAAATTTAGAAAACTCAGGAATTATTGAAAAATATTCTTTATTTGTTAATTTATTTAATTTAGATGTATACCAATACAGTATTTTTATAAAAAATAAAAATATAGATATTATTGAAAGATTTTTGAATTATTTAAGTGAACATCCAAAAGTATCTTTTATAGCTGAATATTTGGGAGATCCTTTTTTAGAATTTGGAATAATGGTAGATAATCCTTATCAATTAAGAGAAATTTTACAAGAAATTGAAGAATCCTTTCCAGATAATAAGCTTCTTGAAATTTCATTATTTCAAAAAGAATTTGTATCTGTTTCTCCACCTTCTTGTATTTTTGAATAAAAATAGCTATAAACTATTTATAGCTATTAAAAAGAAACTCTGCTTGCTTCCAGTTTACAACATTCCAGAAAGCATCAACATAGTCTGCTCTCTTGTTTTGATATTTAAGATAATATGCATGCTCCCAAACATCTAAAGCTAAAATTGGTTTTAAGCCTAAAGAGATTGCAGAATCTTGATTTCTTGTCTGTATAATTTCAAGTTTTCCTTCCTTATTTAAAACAAGCCATACCCAACCAGAACCAAATAAAGTTAAAGCTTTTTCTTTAAATTTTTCTTTAAAGTTTTCAAAACTTTCAAAAGAAGTTACAATTTCTTTTTCTAAAGCTTCAAAAGGTGCTTTATTTGAGGTAGGAGATAAAATATCCCAAAAGAAATTATGATTGAAATAACCTCCACCATTGTTAATGATCGCTTGCTTTTTATCTTCTGGTAGAACAGATAAATCTTTTAATATATCAATAACTGACATGTTTTCAAGAGATGTACCTTCAATTGCTTTAATAAACTTATCATAGTAGGCTCTATGGTGTTTTGTATGATGAACACTCATTGTTTCTTTGTCTATAAATGGTTCTAAGGCATCATATTCATATGGAAGAGATGCAAATTGATTTATATTGTTTTCACTCATTTTAAAATCACACTCCTTTGGTTATAAGAATTTTTTTAAGTAAAAATATAAGAATAAGTTATATGATATAATAATCATATATATAATAATAGAGAAAAAGGTTTAAAAAGTGGTCTTAAAAGCAATTATTTCTTCTTTAAAGACTTTTTAATAGATTTGACCCCATATTCTAAAGGCATGGTATCAAGATTTAAAGGAACTCTATTAATCTCTAAAACTTCAAGAAACTCTCTATAGGAAAGACCAGCAATTTCTGAAGCTGCAGAAATGTTTACAAGATTATTTTTATAAGCTTCTATACCCTTTGAAACCCTATACTCAGAAATATCTTTCTCAATTAAAGACCTGATATACTCTGATTCAGTAAGATTTTTTTCTTTTGCAATAGTATAAACAATACTTGATAAAGAATCTTTAAGTCTTAATGTTTTCACATTCATTTTATCTTTTTCATCTATTTTCTTAACCACAATAAACCATCTCCTTTATTTTAAATAACTTTCAATATTTTTTAAATATTCTTTTGAAATTAATCTTTCAATTAACTTAATCTTTAAAAGAAAGTCTTTTTTAGATATTTTCTTTTCAAAGTATAAAAACAACATAAATTCAATAATATTTGAAACTAGTATATTATTTTTTTTACAAAAATCATAAGGTCTTCCATTATCAATAAAAGATATATATCCTTTCTCTAAAGATAAAGCAATACAGAATATTTCTCCAGAATTTTTTGAAACTTGACTTTCAAGCTCTTTTGAAACCTTTAAAGGATCTTTAATTATTATTATTTCTTTTTTTTTAAGTCTTCTATACTCTCTAACATCTAATGGTATAAAAACCTTATATTTAAAAGATTCAAAGAAAGTAAGTTCAGCTTCAACTTTTGAAGGAAATATAATTTTAGAATAATATTCTAAAAATATCTCTAAAAGATCTACTTTAACCAAATGTATCCAAAAGGAAGTATCTACTATAGCTATAGAGGCGTCTTTCATATATTATATATAGACCAAAAAGTATTTAAATGTATTACCTAGTAATACGCATTAATTAAATTTTTAATTTGTTTTTATCAACAATCTTAGATAAAAGAACAGAGTCTTTCTTTTCATAAAATTCAAAAGCATCTAAAATATCTAAATAAACATTTTCTAAAATATTGTTTGCAGTCTTTTTTGAAATCTTTTTAGTTTTATTTAATTTTTTTAAAAAAGAAATAATTTTTTTAATATCTTTATTTATAGTCTTTGTATTAAAGTCATTAAACTTTTCAGTATACTCTTTTAATTTCAAAAAATCTTCATCAATTTTGATAAATACAACTTCCTTTTTCTTTACTTCTTTAAAAAATTTATAATGTTTCTTTAAAAAATCATAAATTTCTTTATCAATTATGCTTTCTTGTATAAAATGTTTCTTATGATTTAATTTAGAATATACAAAATGCTCTAGGAAACTATTTGTTTTACCTTCTTTTTCAAGAATTAAAAGTAAATAAAAATAAATATGAAAGATACTATTTGAATAAAGATTATGCTTTTCACAATAGACTTTAACATAATTAAAAAAAGAATCTAAATCATTTTTTAAAAGAAGTTTTAAAGATTTAAAAATAAACTCATCATTAATATATGAGGGTTTCTTGAAATATTTTTTTAAAGTTAAATTATTTTTTAATTTTAAAAGCATAATTTATCACTAATTAACATATATATTATATACATGTCCTTTTTAAATACATATTTTTTATTAATTTCAAACCAAATCAAATAAATATAAAAAAGAAGATAAAATATAATATCAGAGGAGGGATCTTTTTGGAGTATGATAAAGAAAAAATGGAAAAGGCAAATAATTTAGTTAAAATACTAGAAAAAAAAGAAATACCTATTGAAATAACTAATTTTAAAGAAGAAACTATTAAAGAGTTAAATAATTTCTACAATTACAACATAAACCCTGATTTTAAAATCATTCTTTTAGATAAAAGAGAAGAGTTTGATATTATTTCTGGAGAAAAAACAGAAAGTTGGATGATTGGTAGAACCATAAATGTAATTGGAAAAATAATAATATTTAACATAGATGCAATTGAAAGAGAAACAAATCACAAAAAAGAAGATTTTTATAAAACTTTAAAACATGAAATTGCACATCTTTATTTTTTTAAAATAAGCTCTAAAGGTCACCCTAAATGGTTAAATGAAGGAATGGCATATTTTCTTGCAAAACAAGACTATAAAGATCTTCCTTTAGAACAAGCAGTTAAAGCAATAGATCAATTTAATAGCTTTGATGGAAAACATTATCCACATAGTGCAAAATTAGTAAGATTACTAATAGAAAAATATGGAAAAGAAAAAATTATTGAATTAATTAACTCTTGGTACTATAAAAGAGATGAGTTTGAAAATAATTTTAAAGAGATATATGGTTTTAAGTTTACAAAAGAAGAGCTTATTAAAAATCTTTAATATTGTCTAATCTTATCAATATCAAGCTCCATAGTTACCTTATGAACCTCTTCTGTTAATTCCATATCTTTTAAAAGATATTTTTCAATAGAGGCATAGTCTTTCTTATGACAAAGCTCTGCAACCATAGATCCATCAATATCATCTATTAAAGAAACACCAATAGCTTCTCCAAACTCTTTTAAGGTTCCTCTGCTTTTTCCATATCTAAAACAAGTAATATAATCTCTTAAGTCAAGTATTTCTTTTAAAGAAAAATGTTGTATCTTTACTCTATTAATAAAGCTTCTTGTAACTAGAAAAGAAATATCAAAACTTTTAATATTAAAACCAACTATTCTAAAGACAGGATATTTTGTTTTAAAATCTCTAAAATAATTCCAGAACTTTTCTAAAAGTTCTTTTTCATTCTCTCCAATTAAAATAACTGAATCTTTGTCTTTTTCTTTAAGGCCAATAGCTATAACTTTTGAATCAACTGGGTTTATTAGCTTTTGTCTTTCCTCTTCCTCTTTTTCAAAATAACCATCAAAGGTTACAGGACATGTTTCAATATCTAAATATAAATAGTTCATATAGATATATGGTAGCAAAAATATATATCTTTATCTAAAGAGGGTATCTGGCCGAGAAAAATGTAATTATTTCTTTTTAAAACCAAATAAGTCATTATATCTATTATGATCCCCATACTCTAAAACAAAACAAAAAATAACAACCTCATCTGTTTGAATATTATAAAGTAATCTCCAATAATTAGATAAATTTAAAATTCATAAATTAGTAATATCTTTTTTTAAATATTTAGAAGGAATTAATGATTTTTTAACAGCTCTTCCTGCTTGAGGATTATTTTTTAAAAGTTCAATTTTTGAATGTATAGATTTTAATAAAGTTTGATTTTCACTTTTATTAACCCCTTTCTTTATTTCTTGTTCTACAATAAAATTTAATTTAATATATTCCTCTTTTGCAGCCCCTTCAAAAATGACTTTTACTTCTTTCATACCTCAAGACCATCTTTAACCCTTTCTTTTAATTTATCTTTAGATTGAAAGGTCCAAACAATTCCTTTAGAACCATCTAAAATTAACCCTCTTCTTTCAAGATATAAAATAATAACATTTAATGTAGGTTTCATTACTTTATTATTTAATTTTTTTATAATCTTATATCTGGTTAAAGGAAGTTCTGATTCTTTAATTATTTTTTCAACTTCAAGAATTGTTTTTAGATTAGGATAATGAAGAATATCTTTTTTCATAATACACACTTTATTAGGTAATATATTTATACCCTAAAATATATTTAAATCTTTCTATTATCTATTGATAATTATATACTCTCCAGAAATAAATAGTTTAAAAAAATATATATCTTTATCTAAAGAGGGTATCTGGCCGAAGAAAGCTATTTACACTTCTAAAAAATAAAAACAAAGATAATTTTCTTTTTCTTTTTTTCTCTTTACAAACTTAAAATTATTCTTTAAAATATTTCTTTTACTAAAAATATTCTTAGGGTTTACATTAATTAATATCTTTTTACAACCTTTCTTCTTTAATATTTCAATTCTTTTTTTTATAAAAAAGTCCTGTATTCCTTGTCCTCTATATTTAACATCTACAGCAGTTCCAAAAAGAAAAGCAGATTTTAACCCTTCTTTTTTTGAAATATTATATTTTTCAAAATCTTTTTTTACAGGAAAAAGATATCCACACCAAGAAATAATCTTATCTTTATCTAAAATAAGTAAAAGTTTTCCTGTTTTTAATTTTCTTTCAAAATTTTCTTTACTATGTAAAGGATAAAAATCTATAGTTGTTGTTTTTGCTATTCTTTTATCAAATAAACAAAGTGAAGGAATATCTTTTTTATTTGCAAACCTAAGTTTATATTTTTTTGAAATCATAATATCATAAATTACATGTATTTTAAATAATATATACAAAAGCTATATTTTTAAACAAATCTATTTAAATAAATATATATGAAATAACTAGTTTATAATTTTTAAAAAAGTTTTCTTAATTTATATTTCTATTTTTCTTTTTAAGAGAAGAAGACTTTTAAAAAAAATACAAAAAAATATATTTATGAGTGAAACTAAAGAAAAAACCAAAAATGAGAAAAAATGATACCCACAATCATAAAAATAAAAAAAACACTAGAAGAAAATAATATTAATTATTTTCTTTCTGGTGGATCTTCTCTTTTTTTAAGAAAAATAATTAAGAATACTAAAGATATTGATATTACTATAAAAGAAGAAGATTTAAAAAAAGCAAAAGAAGCTTTTAAAGAAGAAAGACTTTTAACCTCAAATAAAAAAGCAATTACCTTCTATAAAGATGGATTTGAAATAGAACTACTTTTAACTTCTGAAAAAACAGATAAACTTTCAAATGATATTCTAGAAAAAAAGCTTTTTGATAAAATTAAGATTAAAAATGAAGAAATTAATTTAATTTCTTTAAAAAATCTTCTTTCAATATACAGGTTTGTTTACTTAAGAGATGGTAAAGAAAAGCATTTTGAAAGAATTAAACTTCTTGAAAAGTTATTAAAATAATATTTTTATTTGTATAATTATGCAAGTGTTTAAAAACCTTTTCTTACATAATTATATTACTTATTCTTAATAATTAACAAAAAAAATAAAAGGTGATTTAAAATGACAGAAAATAGTTTTCCTTTAATAGGAGATAACTTACCAGAAATGAAAGTTCAAACAACCATGGGAGAAAAAAACTTACCAGTTGATTACAAAGGTAAATGGATTGTTTTATTCAGTCATCCAGCAGACTTTACTCCTGTTTGTACAACAGAATTTTATTCTTTTGCAAAGAAAAAAGAAGAATTTGATAAAATAAATACAGAGCTTTTAGGTCTTTCAATGGATCAAGTTTTTTCACACATTAAATGGGCAGAATGGATAAAAGATAATTTAGATCAAGAAATAAATTTTCCAATAATTGCAGATCACGGACAAATTGCAACTAAATTAGGTATGCTTCATCCAAGTAAAGGAACAAATACAGTTAGAGCAGTTTTTATAATTGACCCTAAAGGAATTATAAGACTTATAATGTACTACCCACAAGAAATTGGAAGAAATGTAGATGAGATTATAAGAAGTATAAAAGCTTTACAATATGCAGATAAACATAATGTAGCAATGCCTGAAAACTGGCCAAACCATCCTTTATTAAAAGATAAAGTAATTGTTCCTCCTGCAAAAGATGTTCAAACTGCAGAAAAAAGAAAAGAAGAATATAAAGATTCTTGCTATGACTGGTGGCTTTGCTATAAAGACATGGAATAGTTAAAAAAAATATAAAACAAAGATTTCCATATGAGATATTTAATAAAGATATTTAAAAGTAATTATTGCAAAATAGTTTTTTTAATATCTTTATTTTTATCTTATCTTCTTTTACCTAAAAACATTCTATCTTCATGGTATTTTACTTTTGGAATACTTTTTATGATTACAATATCTTTAACCATAACTTGCCTGGTTAGAAATATTAAAGAAAAAATAGTTATTGCAAGAACTTATAAAAACTCAATAATTAATATTATTCTTACAGTTCTAGGAATTTCTGCACTTCAAGTATGCGGTATTGGAGCTCCTGTTTGTGCAGCAACTGTTTCAGCTGGATTTCTTGGAACTATTTTTCCAAGTTTATTTTTAAATTTAAGTAAAGATTTTACAATTATTATAATCATTCTTTCAATAGGAATACAAATATTTTCTTTATACTCAATGAAATGTTTTAAAGTCTGTTCTAAATAACTTTTTTAACCTGCCCTTTAGATAAATATTTAGGGTTTACAAATCTTTTTTTACCTGAAAAAGCAGAATAGTCTTCTGGAACTTTTAGATTTTTATTTTTTAATTTATTAATAGTAAAAGAGACTAAAGGATCCTTAAATTTTTTAATCTTTTTAATAATATAATCATCAGTTTTATAGAAATCTTTTAAAGAAATTATTTTTTCACTTAAAGCTTTTTTTAAAAGAGAAATAAAAAGATTATACTTATACATGTGAAGTTTTCCACCCCAATGATTCTCTGCAAAATATTTATAGTTTTTATAAAAGTTTAAAGCTGATTTTTTAGTTTTAAAAATAATTTCATTTTCTACAACAATTAAATCATTTACCATTCTCTCTAAAGTATTTTTATCTTTTTTATAATAATAAAACTCTCTAAAAGTATAATCAAGCCTATCTGCACAAAGGTCAGGTGCATCTCTTTCAAGTAAAGGATAGTTTTTAAAATCAGAAATTTCTTCTAAACTGATTTTGTATTTTTTAAATATTTTAATTATTTCTTTATCTTTTTTTAAAAAATCATAAAAAATATTGTCTCCATGTGCTTCTTCTTGATTTTCTAAAAGATAATCATAAAGATGAGAAAAAGCCATGTGAGAGGCATCATGCAAAAGACCAGCTATCTTTTCTTTTAATGGAGCATTTAATTTTTCTAAAAGAAGTAAAACACCCACACTATGTTCATATCTTGAAAACTCAATACCATAATGCCATTCTTTAGGTAAACCTTGCTGTCTAATCTCTTTTAATCTTAAAATTACTTTTGACTTTAAAAGAGCTATTAGTACAGGTTCAGTTATTTTAAAAGAACCATAGACAGGATCTTTAATAATAACATAATTTTTATAAAAAGTAAGTTTCATATAATAGATATTATACTTTAAAAAGATTTAAAAAAAGAAGTATTTTTTCTTTTTTAAAAAAAATTTATACTTCCATTCTTGAAAATAATCTACTTGCAATTACAACTGAAAAAGACATTAAAATAATTAATATAATAATACTAATAACTACTGAAAAAGAATTAATTCCAATTAAAAAATATCTAATTAAATCAACAGCATAAGTTAAAGGATTTAAAGAAGTAATTATTGAAATTGCTTTTGGAAGATTATCTAAAGGAAATAAAGCCCCTGATAAAAAAAATAAAGGCATTACTAAAAGATTCATCAGTAATTGAAAACCTTGCATATCTGTTAATTTAGATGCAATTGCAGTTCCAATTGCTGTAAAAAGAATAGCTGTAATTAACATTGCTATAATAGATAATAAAGCAAACCAAATATTAAATATCTTAAATCCAAATAATAAAGAAATTAAAAGAATAATTATTCCTTGCATAACAGCAATTGTAGCTCCACCTAAAACCTTTCCAATCATTATTTTAAGTCTTGAAACAGGAGCAACTAATGTTTCTTTTAAAAAACCAAATTGCTTATCCCATATAAGTTCAATTCCAGAAAATATTGATGAAAATAAAACACTCATGGATATTATTCCAGGAACTAAAAATTGAAGATAACTTCCTTGACCTGCTTGTTCAAAAACAGGACCAAAACCAAAACCAAAAGCAACTAAAAAAAGTAAAGGTTGTGCAAAAGATCCTATAACTCTAGATTTATTTCTATAAAATCTTTTCAATTGTCTTTGCCATAGAATATATACTGTATTCATAATTAATTCAAATTTTATTTTCTAGAGTGAAGTTTTCTTCCAAGTCTCATTCTATCAAGATTACTTGCTTCTTCTTCTCTTATGTTATAACCTGTAATCTTAATAAAAGCATCTTCTAAACTTTTTGTTTTTGTTTTTTTAAGAATGTCTTTAATATTACCGGTTGTAATTATTTTTCCTTTATCAATAATTGAAACTTTTTTTGCAACTTTTTCAACTTCATCCATATAATGTGTTGTAAAAAAGATTGTTGTTTTTTCAGATTTATTAATCTTTAAGATATATTCCCAGATATGTTTTCTTGTCTGAGGATCAAGTCCTACTGTTGGTTCGTCTAAAAATAATATTTTTGGAATATGTAAAAGCCCTCTTGCAATTTCAAGTCTTCTTTTCATTCCTCCAGAAAAAGTTGAAACATAATCGTCTTTCCTTTCATAAAGTTCAACAATATTTAATAATTTTTTTATTCTTTCCTCAATTTCTATTTTAGGAACTTTATATAAAACAGCATGTATCTTCATGTTTTCATAAGCAGTTAACTCATCATCTACACTAGGATCTTGAAAAACAATACCAAAAGATTCTCGAACCTTCTTTGAATCTTTAAAAATATCAAAACCATTTAAAGAAACATTACCAGATGTTGGTTTTAAAATAGTTGTAAGCATTTTTATAGTAGTTGATTTACCTGCACCATTTGGGCCTAAAAAAGCAAAGATTTCTCCTTTACTAACTTCAAGAGAAATGCTATCAACAACAGTATTTTTACCATATACTTTTGTAAGATTTTTAATTTTTATCATAAATAATCATTTTAAATAATAAAATATATATGAAAAAGAATATATTAATACCTATTTAAAAGAATCAATGATTCCTCCACCTAAACAAACCTTTCCTTTATAGAACACACAAAATTGACCAATAGTTACAAATTTTTGCATTTTTTTAAAAACAACTCTTAAGGTTTTATTTTTTAAGTTAGGATAAACAATAGCATCTTGTTTTTCTTGACCATACCTTATCTTTACTTTTAATTTTATTTCTTTTTCTTTTAGAATATCATTTCCAGAAATAAAACTATAATCAGTAACAATTATTTCCTTTGAGAAAAGAGGAGTTTGCTTTTTTGTAACATAGATAATGTTTTTATCCCTATCAAAATCTTTTACAAAATATTTTTCAGGAAAACCTAAACCTTTTCTCTGTCCTCTAGTGTAAAACCATAAGCCTTTATGCTGTCCAAGATATCTTCCTTCATCATCATAAATAGGTCCAGGATTTTCTCCTAAACTTTCTTTAATAAACTCTGTTAAAGAGCTTCTATGTGCAAAACAAAAGTCTTGACTTTGTTTCTTTTTAACAAAAATATCTAAGTTATTTTCTCCAGCAACAAGACAAACTTCTTCTTTTGTAAAAGAAGAGACTGGAAACTCTAATCTTTTTATCCAGTCTTGTGGAAGCATGGAAAGCATATATGTCTGATCCTTAAACTTATCTTTAGGTTCTATAAGCTGATAAGTTTTAAGTCTTTTGTTATATCTTTTAGATGCAAAATGACCAGTTGCTATTTTTTCTATACCATGCATATCTGCCCATTCTATTAAATGTTTTATTTTATGCTCTAGGTTACAATGAATACATGGGTTTGGAACTCTTCCGTTCTTTAATTCTTTTAAAAAATATTTTACAACAGTATCTTTAAATTCTTGCTTTACATCATAGATATGGTGCTCTATTCCTAGGTCCTTACAGACTAAAGAAACTAAGTTTAATGAATCAATTGTACAACAAGCATTTTCTGTATCAATATTTTTAGGACTATCCCATATTGGTAAAGCTAAAGATACAGCTATAGGTGTATATCCTTGTTTTTTAAGTAAAACAAGAGAAACCATAGAGTCAACTCCACCAGAGACTCCAACAACAATTTTTTTATCTTTTTCCATATTTAAAAAAACCTTATACCTTTAAATAAACTTTCATCTTATATACTATTATAACAAAATATTTGAGGTGAAATTAAATTATGACATATGAAGAAACATCAAAACTTTCTGAAAAAACATTAAACCTTAGAAGAGCAATTGATTCTTTAAGAGAAGAGCTTGAAGCTGTTGACTACTATCAACAAAGAGCAGATGCAACAAATGACCCTGAACTTAAGAAAATCTTAGAGCATAATAGAGATGAAGAAAAGGAACATGCAGCAATGCTTATTGAGTGGCTTAGAAGAAACGATTCTCGTTTTGAAAAAGAACTTAAAGACTATCTTTTTACAGATAAAGAGATAGGACATCACGAATAGATTTTTTTAAAAAAATCTTTTTCTTTTTTCTTTTTATTTTGTTTTTAAAAAAACTTAATTCTCTTTTTCCCTTAAAACAAAAATCATTCTCTTGAATAATAATTTTCAAGTTCCCTTATCTGGTCAACCTTAAATTCTTTTGTCATATCTTCAAGTAAACTTACCTCTTGAGGAGTAATGATTGGTTTTTTAAAGTTTGCAAAATCATCATATGCTATTCTTGGGCATGCAGTATTAACATAACAATCTATCTTCATACCTAAAATATATTCTTCCTTTACATAATCTGATGCAAAGAGATATACTTTTTTTCCTAATTTTTCTAATTTTTCTTGAATATGCCTTGCAAACCTTAACCTAAACTGTCCATGCTTTGAACTTACTAAAATACCAAAAGTTTTAGCAGTTAATGCTTTTGCAACTAAACCATATCTCTGTCTTACAAACCTATCGTTTATCTCTAATTTTGTAGTTTCTCTTAAAATAGGATTAATAACATATATATCCCTTTCTTCAAAAACAAAACCTAAGTTATTTGGATGAAATACTCCATCTCCTATGTAAATAATAGGGTTTTCTTTATCAATAATGGTTGATGAATCACAACCTAAAACCATATGCTTTCTAACATGCATAGTTTCTTTTGAGTCTAAGACTTCTATTCCTGAAGAAATTAATTCTTTTTTAATTTCTAAAATATCATCTAAGAAATTAGTTGTTGTAACTAAGTTTATTTTTTTTAGATTTAATTTTTTAATTTCTGAAAATATAAACTCTTTTTCTTCTTTTGAAAACAAATAACCAACAGGTACAAAATAAGTATTTATAAGTGGCTTGTTCATATAATTATGTCCAAAATGAACTAATGACTTACACCCAAAGTCAATAGCTTCTTGGTCTTTAATATCACAAGCACCAAAGCAAGGATCTACAAAAAGAACTGGTTTATAGTCTTTTAGTTCTTCAAGCATTTCAGTTGCATATTGTTTTAAGCCTTCAGGTATCTGTATAGCTAAAGGAGAGTCGTTTTCTACAGTTAATTTTTCTTTTAGTTTAGTTATTTCTTTTAATATTCTTTCTTCATACATATAATTATCACTTTTTAATATATATTTAAGGGATAAAAATGTTTATAAATATATGATAATTAACTCATATATTCTTATACTGAAAGAATATTTTTAAGAAAGAAATAAATACTAAAATAATCTATATTATATAACACTTATAACAAAAAGATTAAACAAAAAGAAAATGATAAACTATGAAATCAATATTAATGATAATAACAATAATTTTAGTCTTTTTTGCAATATACTTTTTTGGACTTTATTTTTCAATAAACAAATTATATTTTTATTTTAATATAAAGCCTCTTTTAAACCCATTAGTGATATCTTTAGTTATCTTTGGTTTAGTTTTTTTAAGTAATTTCTTGCAAGAAAGGTTTAGTAATTATTTTACACAAGGCCTATACAATGGTGCATATCTTTTATTTGCCTTAGCCTTGATGCTTGTTTTTGTAACTGTTATCTTAGAGGGAATAAAATTTATCTTTAAAATAAATATCTTAAACCAGACTTTTGGTTTTATAATAATTATAGTTACTTTATTGTTATTTATCTTTTCTTTTATAAATGCCTTAAGCTATAATCAAAAGGAGATTGTTATTAAGAGTGATAAGATATTAGAAAACACAAATATTGTTCATTTATCAGACCTTCATCTTTTTGGTATTAACTCTAAACATAGGTTTGAAAATGTTTATAAAAAAACAATTAAGAACAATCCAGACTATATTGTTATTACAGGAGATTTATTTGATAGACCAGGAAAAATATCTTTAGACACTTTAGAGATTACAAATAAAAGTAATATACCTGTTATCTATGCTCATGGAAACCATGACCTTATGTATGGAGAAGAAAATGTTTTAGATATTTTAAAAGATAGTAAAGTTATAAATCTTGATACTGATGTTTATAAAGATGAAAAAAGAAACATCACCTTTAGTGGTGTTAGGTATGATAAAACAAATGACTTTCTAAAAAAAGAGCTTTCTAAAATAGAAATTGATTCAAATAATTATAATGTTTTATTATACCATGAACCAATTGATATTCCTGTAGCTTCTTCTAAAAAAATAGACTTAATGCTTTCAGGCCATACTCATGGTGGACAGGCTTTTCCAATAACTCTTTTAGTTAAAGCAATGTATCCTTACTATAGAGGACTTTATGAGTATGAAGATATGAAAATAATTGTAAGTCAAGGAACAAACTTTTGGGGTCCTAAAATACGTTTAGGAACAAGAAATGAGATAATAACTATTAAACTTGAGAAGATATGAATGAACATTTAACAGAAATTAAAGATTATCCTAGAAGCTTAAAAGAACTTGCAAATGAAGTTGGTTTTTTAAGGTATAAAGAAACAGCTGAATTTTTAGAATATCTAAAAGAGAATATTAAGGAACAATCAATTGCTGATTTTAAAAGGGATAGAAAAAAGTTATCCCAAAGATTAGAAGAATGTTCTAAGCATTTAGAGAATGCAAGAAAAGAAATGGAAGAAGCTTGGAATATCTGCGAGCCTTATATGAAATAATTTTTAAAGAGATTATCCAAATAATTTAACTAGTTCTTTTTTACTCATTTTTTTAAAACCATATTTTTTAATATGTTTATTTTGAATATCATTAAGCTTTTGTATATATTCTTCTTTAAGAATAGTTTTAGACTTAATATTGTTTTTCATAATTTACTACACATTTATATTAATCTTTTAAAAAACTTTAATTTCTTTTTTTTGCATCATATTTAAATTCGTAAGCATCCTTTAAAAAACTTTTAATTTCTTTAGATTCTTGATAAGTCCATTGGAAACCTTTTGGACCATAAATAATCTTTCCACTAATATACAAATAATCAAGTGCTATCTTTAAAGTCTTAAACATTATTTTTTTGGGAAGATTCTCCCTTAACTGAGTTATCTTTATAGGAATATCATTGTTTTTCTTAAGATAATCTTCAATCATTAAAACTGTACTTAAGTTAGGATATCTTACACTAAAGTCAATAGGTTTCAATTGATTCTTTTTAGGTTTCATAATAGATATTAATAAGTAACAAAAAATTTATAAATATAAATAAAAAATTAATAATTTTCTTTTTGTTGATAAAGAAGAAATGAAACAAAAATCTTTATCAAACTTTTTTTAAAAAAGATTAATATTCACAATCTTGCCAATAAAGGCTTTCTATTAAACTACTTATATCAGAATTAAGCTGAGAATCAATTTTTAAAATTAAAATCTGTGCATCACAATCATCTTCAACTTGCCCTCCAAAAGAAAAGGTTAAACCACCAAGAAGGAAACCGCCTTCAGAGGATGGTGCTACTGAATATATATAATCTGAGCTTTTTCCTCCAATTATTTTTTCTTTTAAAGAGTTTCCTGAAAAATCTGTTTTTAAAAGATAAATATCTTGACCTCCAGCACCGAAAGACTCTGTATACCCTAAAACCAAATAACCACCATCAGAGGTTTCTAAGACTTGGGTTGTAGATTCCCAACTTGAACCACCAAAGGTTTTGTTCCAATCAAGGTTTCCTGAAA